>Ga0105239_10000495_pt1 | contig 57051 bp, 50 predicted proteins | sample KBSC44metaG_FD_92761 | JGI IMG/M metagenome (GOLD analysis project Ga0105239, IMG submission 92761) | Corn rhizosphere microbial communities from Kellogg Biological Station, Michigan, USA - KBS C4-4 metaG | ecosystem: Host-associated > Plants > Roots > Rhizosphere > Soil | place: Michigan, USA...
CCCCAGCCCCTGTGTCTTTGGTCTTCTTTTTTGAATAAGGGGGGGCCTCTCGTCTTTGGACTTGTGTCAGAACCCCTCCCGGGGGGAAACTTTAAAAAATTTTTGAACACCCCCCCCCCCCCCCCCCCAGCCCATTAAACTTTCTTTACTTCGAGCACTCAAGCTATCAGAGGACCCTGTCGTTGCTATCGTAGGAATTGGGGCTTTCCGCCGTCAAGTCCCCAGTCATATAACTAGTTCTCCTTAGGCAACTGGAAATGACCAGCTCGGACACACCTAAAAGCCGAGATCCCAGAGCCTCATGTCTTGGGCATCCATCGGCTAGCTAACTAGCTAGTCACGGGGGAGAGGCAAAAGGACAGGAAATATAGTGACGCCTTCGTAAATTCACTAGCGCTTTCGTCCTCAATGAGCTTGCGTGGCTGTTATACTCCGTACTCGTAGACGAATGTGGGCTGGAGGGGCTAACTAGAAACGCCTGCGATCATTACCTTGTAATAATCGATCGTTGTGGAGATTTGGAAAGGTGTTTCCCCTATCGAGCCCACTTTGCTGGACGATGGCTCTATCTAGGTTGGGAAGGCGAGGAGCATCTTCGAGTATAGTCTTGTGTCCGAAATCTCTATGAATACTGAAGTCTGGTACGGAGTCTGGGAGTACACTACTTACTATAGCTAACTACCCTAGGTACATATGTAAATACCTCTGGAGCTGTAGCATCTTGCTGGGACTTCGCGTGCAAGGAAAGGATCTAGTTAGCGAGCTAGTTGAGTACGGAGCAGTTAGTCGACTGCCAAAGACTTGCACCTTCCAACTGTAGGTTTCCGGTGCTATCATTGTCCTCAATCGGTCGGCTCCATCGGCGAAGTATAGCAATAACAGGTTTGCCACCCTCAGCAGTCTAGCCCGAAAGTTGACAAATCCCAGGCAGATCCACCCACCAGCAGCCCCTCCAGTCGACTGCATTGCTGAAAGGTAAAGACTGGCTGACTCAAGTAAGTTAACCATCTCGGTAACCTACATAGCTACTACTTGTTCGTTGGTTGGTCTAGGAAGGTGTTAATTGATTGAGATCGTCTGGAGTTTGGGAGCTGCGGCGTACCAGTGGAATGATGTATCCGAAAAGAAGCTCTGCATATCAGGAGGAGGTCACGAAAAGCCCCTGTACGGAGTATTCTCCTGCCCTGTGCTCCCTGATCAAATTCCTTGACATGTTTCTCTGCTTCGTTGGACTCTGTACTCCGTAGAACTCACTTTGCTGCCTCTGTACCGGATATCCCGGGCGGGGCCAGAGACAAGCTTCCCTTGTTCTTTGGCGGTCTGCGCCGATCAAGTACATGGGGTTGGGGATCTTCAACATTCCAACCTAAAGTGGCCGTCGACTCACTGACCGGACTCAATATTCGATGCAAGAGCTCTGCCGCAATGCAAGCACCTCAGGTATCAGCAGTACACTCCTTGCCTCAGATCATGTCTGCTGCGCCAATGTGATAACAAATGTCTGGTGATTCGAACCCATAAAATACGTGAATGGTGAGGGATAGTCGTATTTGGCTGGTTTAATCTAGGAATCAGGATTGAGACCGAGGAAATGCGACTTCAATGCCACTGTTCAGCTTGTCCTGCGGTTCTGGCAGAAGGTCTAGACGAACACCAAAGGAAACGTAACGTGATAGGTAGAGACAAATTGAAACAAATTCTTACAAGACTCGCTCACTCGTGCTTTAAACCAGTTATTGACTTGTCTGACTCTCTATCTCATCTACAAAGCTAGCAGCCAGCTAGAAAAGCAAAAGACCTCCCCTTATGCATGCATGGTATTTCTTACTCTCCACGTAGCAGAAGTACCTACACGTACTGCCGAGAGCGAAGGTCCGTGGGCGGTCATGATCCCCTTTGCCCCGCCTTCCTCCCTTTCCTTTTCCCTCAGAAGGGGGCATATTCAGGAATCCCACATGACCTCGCCGAGCTGAAGCAGGACCTCCTGGAGGCGCTTGCGAGCCTTGATACTCTCTTCGCGGTCCTCGCCCCTGAGCTTGGCGCTGAACCATAGTTCGAGGAGTGTGCGCAGCTCGTCGTATGTGTAGCCGACGTCCTTGCTGCCGCCCTGTTGCGCCTTCGTGTCCTTGATGTACTGTATCACCGATTCAGGCCCGCTCAGGAAGAGGTCGTAGTAGCGCGACGAGGACGTCAGGATGCCGGCGTTGAGTTCGTCGCTGTCTGGGTCAGATGCCGATGCCGTGCCCCGCGACGAGATGATGCCTAGCCCTGTCGTGGCGTCGGCGTCTCTGCCTGACCCTGTGAGGTTGTTGTGGCCTTGGTCGAGGATACTCTGGCGGTTGGGCGTCGTGGTGGCCAGGATTGCCCGGAGATTTTGTTGGATTACCATGGCGTCGATGCGGATTCGTTCGGCGCCATTGGTATTCATGACGCTGATGGAATCAGCGGCCACGACGAGGTAGCGGTCAACTAGCTTGGCGAGCCCAAGGAGAATGAAGTTCTGCTCTCTGGTGCCGAGGAAGCTGGCGATATTGGAGTCGAAGGCGATGAGGTCATTGTTGAGTTCAAGAACAAGCGGAGAAGCGGAGCTTGGTAGTGAGGGCAGGACATATGGATAAAGGCCGGAGTCTAGCGCTGGGAGGGCAGAAGAGTCGCGGTTGTCGGAGGGGGAAACTGAGCTAGCGGCATCAGGTCCACAAAGTGTTCGGCCTAGTTGGTGAATGATGCCACAGCGGATGTCAATGTGTAAGGTCAATAATGTGGTTTGCGCAAGGGAGCGGAATGAGGCTAGGGTATTGTCGAAAGGAATAGCAGTTTCGGAAGTGAGCGGGAGGTAGACGGGAACAACGGCACCTGGGTGAGCAGGAACTTTATTCGGTGAGCGGAGGCTCGCCACTAATGTCCAGCGACGAGGCGCTCTGCTTTGAGAAGCTGATCGAGTATGTCCATGAGTGGCTGTCGCATCGATATGGCGAAGTTTCAACAAAGCGGAAGATAGCCATTGCATGCTGTTGTACAGAAGTGAGAGCTGATGGACTGATTTTGGATCAGAGATGATGTCGTAGGATGAGAGGGGGTTGGCTTTTGTGGCTGCGAGCAGTGCTTGAACTTCTTTAGTGACGAGCTCTGGTAGGAGGGGTCCCTCACTGGTGGTTTGGTCGTATTTTAGTACTTCAGTGGCTACATCGTGGACATCGCCTGATTCGGCCCACGAAGCAGCTGCTTTCAACGACAGGACGTTGATATTTGGATTAGCATTTGAAGGTGCCACTCTGCTCACCAGGGACTTGTAGTAACCAAAGCATTTGTCGTAGTAAGTGACGAGTTGATTGATGATGAGTTGGGTAAAGATCTGATCTTGTGGTATAGCACTAAGCATGCTTGAGAATGCACGTACCAGGCTCAAGAAAGCAATTGTTCCCTTAAAGACAGGGTGTGGTGAATGTTTCGACCATTGGGTATCTTCAGAGAAGGCATCCAAGTCAATCATGCACTGTGCACAAAGCTCCGTCACCGCATCCTCGAGTTGAGGGTGGAAGACATTGATCAGGAAGTCGTCGAGGAAGGATGTCAGTGTGCTCATGGGAATACTCGAGGTCGATGGGACAACATCCTTGAGGCGTTGCAAGAACGTTAATGACGGAGCCAATAGAACAGTCATGTTGAATACACCCGGTTCGACCAACAATTTGTGTCCAGCTGCGGTGCTATCCTGGCCAGTTCGATCTGATAGGAGATCTACTCCATTCCTTGCCCGGGATTTGCTCACCAATCCTGGAACGGAGCTCTTTAAGATCTCATCTAGTTCGTCTTCTTCCGCTTTCATGGCCTCTGACTTCTGGTCCATCTCCGACAGTTTGAACATCTTCTTGTTTTTATCACGTTGCGATCGTGCGAAAATGTCGGTACTGCTTGTGGTTGTCAAACCAGAGCGTAAAGTCATATCACCACTTGTAGCTAGATAGTCATGTAATAATGAACGCATCTCCATCTGGTACAACTTCCAAAGTTCTTTGAAGCCTCCAATATAACGCTCGGGTTTTGGAAGCTTCTCTCTGATGACGACACCACCGACCACCTCATGCAGAACTCGATGAGATTCGGCGATGGCCTCGAATTTTGAATACAGTGTCCACAGGAAATCTGACAGCACTTGATTTCTACCGTCATCGACATGTAGAGACAAGACCTTCCTACCACCTTTGGCCGTCTGTCCCCTTAGATGGGAGGGGTATTTTGCATCGATGTCGTGACTTGTCTTTTCAACCACTTTATACAGCTCCATTGGCATGCGTTGCTCGATCCTTGATATTGCCTCACCTAGCTGGCCAAGCTTGTTCAAAGATTCCACAATCATATGAATATAGTAGAACGTATCAGCCTCTGGGTTTTTAGAAGCATCCTCGACCATGGGAATAGTGAGATCAGCGTTAGTCAAATAATGACTGAACGGTCGATCCCAGGGGTTGACACCAACACCCAGGAGATGATCCTTTGGATCTCGATCCTCTCCTGTAGAGCTCTTCCCTTTCCACCGGTCCTTACAGTAGGGGCTTCTCAAGTAGAGGTGGTCGTGGAGTTCCTCAACAAGAATATCTAGCAGTGTGCCTTCCTGGTTGGCGAAGTAGCTCCTGAGGTCTGAGATGGCACCGATACCATCATAGTCGCTTTTAGTAATTCCTTTGAGACTCTCCATCAGCAAGTCGACTGCTCCAAGAAATTTCTTCTCGCTGATCTTCTCCTCCAATTTTGTTGGTATCACCTTCAAGGACTCGATGTTGGTTAACATGACGATCATATCATCGAGCTCCCCACTTTGCTCGGCCAGCGTTCTCAGTTCAGGACGTGTGGTCAACATGCTCCCCTTCACATTCATTAGACCGCTCTTGAGTTGTCTCACTCGACTCTGGCTTTCTCTTATCGCATTCTGAATCTTGTGATAAGTGCCAACGGCGCTGTTGAAATCGGTATAATGCTCATTGACCACCGTCTTCAAACTCTTTTGTAGATCGACATGTGTATCAGCGAAGTCACCTTCTTTATCGGCTAACCCGAGCGAACTAGGGTCCATGAGCCTGAGAGCAACCTTGACCGGGATGCAATCATCACCATCCATGTCCTTCCAGTCCGATTGAATGTGTCGCATGATCTCCTCCATACCCTTCGGTGGTCGACGAGGAGAATAATGTCGATTGGCGTTCTCAGGGGGAGGATACTTCTGCAAGTTGGATCCGTTCGTTTGAGCCTGCTGTTTGAGACTGGGGACGGACTGCTTTTGTGGCATGGTCATTGGTGGTGGCATGGCGCCTCGATTTTCTCTGACTTCACGCATTCTCGGATCGTTATAGACCCTTTCTCTTTCTCGTGTCGGAGTACGCTGCTGCTGCTGCTGCTGTGGTGGTGGTGGTTGCGGGGGTTGTTGCTGCGGCGGCGGTCTCTGCTCATAGTTTTGGGGTTCCCTTTCGCGGCTCGAATTATACTCGTTTCGTGGAGGCGGCGCTGCATCCCGATACCGGGCTCCTGGAGGTGGAAGTCCACCATACCCGCCTCCGGGACCTCCTCCGCCAGAGCCAGATCCTGATCGTCCAGAAGGGGGTGGGCCAGGAGAGTCTCGGTCGCGTTGCTCATAAGGATTTGAACGACGCCTGCGTCCCTGAGAACCGAAACTGTTCACCGAGGCAGAGGATGCATTATTTTGTGAGGAGAGGTAGGGGTCTGCGTAACGGCCGCTTGAGATGGTATTTGAGGCATTTGTAGCGGCATAGGGATTCTGAGAGGAGTTGGTGCTGGTGGCATATGGATTCTGACTTGAATTCGAGTTGTTGTTCGTTGCATAGGGATTACCACTGTTTGGGGGTCGGGGGCCGCCATTGACGGCATAGGGATTGGGACTCATTGCACAATGAGCAAGGTCTATGGGCGGCAAGTTACATCGTCATGCGGTTCAAAGGAAGGGAATTTCCGTCCAGCGGGAGTAAGAATATGTCATGCTGCGCACAAAGGATCTTGTGAGTGTGGTGATATTCTGCTGTAGTACTCCGTAGTCGTGGTCAATTCGTGGAGAACGGAAGCGCGAAACGAGAGAGGAGGCGGCTAATCGCATGTCCTGTCTTCAGCCAATTAGGCCTCGCAGAGTGACAACTTCTCTGCCCCGGCGCGCCTGACACGATTCAATAGGAAGAAAGCTCTCGGGTTAGGCGACAGACGCCGGATCCCGCGGATAAATAGCGGCAACCACGCATACTGGTATTACAACTCTGTACGATACCGAGTCTAAACCTATGCAGACTATCAAATATCGATTGCACTTTGAGTACCTAATTTATTTATTCAACGCTGGCAGCATAAAAGGCACTTTATTCGCTATTGCTATCTCCCAAGTCCAATGTCCAATGAATACTTTTGTATGTACCTCAGGCGATGTAACCAAAGCCACTGCCCCTACAAGAAACCCAAAAGTCTTTCACTATATCGTTCGTCTTTCTCGACCCACGGAGACCCTCTAATTGTGCCAGAAAACGCTTTCGTTGCTCAATTGTGGTTGCCTTGAATGCCTTCTCACTCAGGATCCCGTGTTGCTCAACCGCTTCTCGAAGCACTTGTTTCGTAAACATGAATTGTTTTTGGATGAACCGCTTTAGAGTATCTGTGACACTTTCAAGTTCTGATCGGGCACACTCACCGCCAATAAGGCGTAGCACAAGTCCCAAAATCCGAGGTCCATATTCCTGAATGGTGCTTTGAATTCTGACCTGTAACGCTGGCTCAGGAACTCCATCTTGCCCCGAAAAGCCCGCGAAGGCTGCAAAGAATGATGCAGCTGATCGTCGAGGTAGCGTGTCTGGGTCTGCCAGAAGTACTAGGGACAATTCTATAGCGATGCCCATTGTCCTGTCGCTGTCAGGCATGCTGTACCAAACTTTACCCGATTTGGTCATCAAACGAGCCTGGAAATCCAGAGAACTCGAAGAGAACGTACTGTTCAGCAGCTGCCCTGATTGCCTGAACTCGTTGACAATCACTTGTTGATTGGTTGCAATGGGATGTAGTAGACCACTGATGCACGCCTCGATGCTGCTTGGATCTACAGACGCGATGAAACTCGATGCACATGCCATAGTGCAGTCAATATTCGGATTTCCAAGGCTAACGAGCGAACTCACAAGGTCAAGCCCAACAGAATCTTGAAACTTGAAGGCTGATGGATGCTCCTCAGTAAAGCCAGAGCGAATGAAGCCACAGCAAGCTTCGACAAAGAGATTATCTGCGTGCTCGTTGACGGTCTGCACAACCGAGCCATATATGCCAAGTACATTTGCCTGGATCGTTTGTCCAGGACCATGAACCCAAAATGATGGCTGATCAGGCGCAGACGCCTCCAATTCTACTGGGGCATCCGAAGGCGCTCGCAATCCTTTGCCAATTGATGCAAGAGTCTGCATCGTATCTGTGCAAGTTCCCAGCAGCTCCTGCCAATTTCCATCATCGACTTGCAGGCTTAATAACGGTTGACTTGCAGCAGAGAGTAACTCGGAGAGCGGAGCGGTTTTCGATTCTTCTTTCGGGAGTGCCTGGATGATAGCCGCTACAGCAGCATATATCCTATGTCTCTCGGCCTCGCCCGAATCAGCGATCGAGCCCAGCGCAGCCATGAATTGTGGCAGACCCTCCGCGAGGATGCCTCGATGTGAGTCACAAAGATTGTAGATCGCCCGGGATGCCGATACACTGGATGCTTGTAGATGCAATGACGTGAAGAGAAAATTCAACATTGATATCAGCCGATCTGGATGACGTTGCAGATACACAACGTTTTCTGTGATGAAACGAATTCCTGTTTGTCGGGCTCGATCGGGAATGCTTTGTGACGATTCGAGAATACAAGACCATCCAGGACTACTTAGCACGGCTGTGATGAGTCCGTCATATAACTCCGGCTCGCTCGACATTGTATCTGAGAAGGCAGTGAGGCTGAACACCCCTGCTTCGAAGATGCTCCAATCTGGAGGATCTTGTGGTACGATGACTGTATTCACAATTTCCTCAATCAAACTGTTTCCTAGGAGCGCAAAGGCTGATTGAAAGTAATCTTGAACATCGTAACGGAAGTCTTGAAACTTGGCACGCTCGTCCGCATCCCAGTCTTGTGTTGTTGAAGACATCTGCTCTAAGGGAAACCTGATTTTGATTAAAGCAGCCTGGCATGCATCAATCGTGATAGCCCGAAGAAGAGTTTGGGCACTTTTGTCCTCCTCCCAATCAGTGAAGCCCTCGACCATTTCATTGATTTTCTCTAGAGCAATTTGGCAGACAGGATCATCGATGGCGGCCACTCCCTCACAGCGAAGCAGCTTCAATATATTCTGAAGAATTAAACGATAGCGCTCGTCATGAAGGTATTCGGGATTGGTAGTGTCAACCTGACCAATCACTGTATCCAAGAAATCCATGTAGAGAATTCCGTCAGGCTCGAAATCGCCCCGGACAAGCGACTCTACTAATGACTGAGCTCTCTCAGTGCCCGTAAGGCTAGTTGGAAAGCCAGGAATGGCATCGTGGAGGAGTTTGGAGGAAGAGTTGTGAAGCGAGATGAACATTTGTAAAACTCCGGATACTAAATCATCCACGTCGAAGGCTTTCATAATTGAATTGATGCATCTCTTCGAGACGATTTTAACATTCCGCCTCTGATCTTTGTCAAGGTGATTGTTTGCATTGCGAAGGATGCTGGCCCACAATGGGATGCCCTTCATAATCATTTTGATAAGCTCGAGAGAGTCCTGCCAGGGCAATGATTTGTCTGCGTTGTTCTGGCCCCCCGGATGCTGATTCGCAAGAATGGCTTCAAGCAAACGACGAATGCAAAAATCATAGAATTCCCATGAGTCTATACAGTTCATAAAAAGGCGTTCTTGAACTCCCCCCTCTTCCTTGAAATTGATTGAGGAGCTTGTTGTATCTTCTGCCAATGTAGTGATTACCATGATTACACCTTTTAGTGGAGGTAGGGAACACCTTTTAGCCGCCTCGAATAACTGGGACATCTCAGGAAGATCGTTTTGAGGCATATATTGGCCATTGAGCAGACATGCCAGGACATGTCGTATGGGAAGGATCCAGCCTGAATCTGACCTCACGAACAGAGTCACAAGTGTCGAGCATAACTTCTGGAGGACGAAATTGGTGTCTGGTAGCTTGACCAGATGCACATAATGCATGACGAGCGCTTCAATGAGATAGGATCTCATTCTTTGATCCTGAGAGATCTCATCACTATCCCTAGGCAACAATTAGGCGCGGTCATAGTAGGTAAAGGGATGGGTAACCTACCAGTCTGCATTAATCTTAATGGTTAGGGTCAAAGCCCCGTAGAAGCGTACAACAGCTTCGTCATTGCGCAAGAAATCAAGACCCAGCTGCCATGCAGACTTTTGTCGCTGTATTTGTTGTATTTGTCTCTGAAGGGCATTGACTCGTTCTGGCGAAGCCTGATTGGCAGGATGGTAGAGTTCTGCGATGAGTTGTTCCATTTTGACGATGAGTTAGGATCATGTGGATGGAAGCATTGCTCTTTTGAAAGGAAAAGAAACCGGAATCGTCAGAAACAATAATATTCAGAACTCTAGGGTTCAAAGAATTTGATGAATATAACCAGCAAAATGATAGTGCCCACACATCAGCCTTACCGACGTATCTTGTGCTACCATTGTTTATGCACCGGTTGATGTCATTGTTAAGTCACAGAAAGCGGGCAAACGGACACTTAACTTTGCAGTCTCTGCGCCGTTGCTGACTACTCCGGATAGCAATTGCAGGCTGTGGAAAATGTTATCTTTTGGCAATTGAAGTTCAAGATAAGAGACCTTAGGAATGTCTAGATAATAATATTCAGTGAAGGAGGGACGAGGCACCAGGTGGGGGAAGGAAAATGTGGTTAATTAATAGATGAAAATTGTCCGAACGGAAGGCACGCGCTGCCTGAGGATGCACAGCTTTGCTGCAGGAACGTTGGAGCGAATTTCCTGTTTAGTCAGTATCAGTGAAAGTGACATTATTTACTCCTACGTACCTCCCACATACGACCTGTTTATCACATCTACATACCTATCTCCAGCGCAACCCTGACCCTTCTTCACCCTCATTCTTAGTCCCTCACCACTTTACTTCTCCTTCCCGTCGTCACTGCGTCATCCTCATCTCCCCCTCCTACTTCGATGCGCTGGTCTCTCTTCCGTTTACCTTCTTTACTACGACGGTCTCACACCCCGCTCCATTCGTCGACCTACCTGTACCGCCTGCCTTCTGTACGATCCTTTTCTTTCTCCAGTTCCCTACACTCTATTGAAATGGAGACAGTAGATACGACGAAACGACTCGCGCACCTACGCGAGTTGATGCAAAAGCACAAACTAGATATTTACATCGTTCCCTCAGAGGACAGCCACCAATCAGAATACATTGCGCCTTGCGATGCTAGAAGAGAGCATATCTGTGGGTTCAGTGGTTCTGCAGGTACTGCTGTTATCACCCTCGATAAAGCTGCTCTAGCTACAGACGGTCGATACTTCAACCAAGCCTCCAAGCAGCTTGATTCTAACTGGTTACTCCTAAAACAAGGCCTCGAAGATGTTCCTACTTGGCAAGAATGGTACGATTAATTCATCTGGTCAGATTTTATGCACAGGACTGAGCTGAAACTAGGACGACGGAGCAAGCAGAAGGGGGCAAGACTGTTGGTGTCGACCCTACCCTCATTACGTCAACAGATGCTCGGAAATTGAGCGCGACCCTGAAAAAGCAATCGCAAGCAACACTGGTTGGGGTTTCAGAAAACCTGGTCGACCATATATGGACTGATCGGCCAGACAGGCCAGCAGAGCCCGTCATAGTTCTATCCGACAAATATGCTGGCAAGTCATTTAAGGATAAACTTGACGATCTTCGAAAGGACTTGAAAAAGAAGAAATCGGCTGGAATGGTTGTCTCCATGCTCGATGAAGTTGCCTGGCTTTTCAACCTTCGAGGCAGTGATATCCCATACAACCCTGTCTTCTTTTCTTACGCTGCAGTCACTCCGCATTCAGCGACCCTTTATGTGGATGCCACCAAAATCGGCCAGGAGATCAGAGATTTTCTAGGCGATCTTGTAGAAATCAAACCTTATGACGCCTTATTCTCCGATCTCACCGCTATTGCCGAGGCTGCAGTGAATGAGGCCGACGCTGACAGTACTGCCAAGTCTAAACCTCAAAAGCTCTTACTATCCAACAAATCGTCGTGGGCACTGAGTTTAGGTCTTGGTGGTGAGGATAAGGTGGAAGAAGCCCGAAGCCCGATCACTGACGCCAAGGCCATCAAGAATACCACAGAATTGGAGGGAATGAGACAGTGTCATATCCGAGATGGTGCTGCATTGATTGAATATTTTGCCTGGTTGGAGGATGAACTCGTCAGCAAAGGCGAGACTTTGGATGAAGTTCAAGCGGCAGACAAGTTGGAAGAGATTAGGTCGAGAGGCGACCACTTCAAAGGCCTATCCTTCCCTACCATCTCATCAACAGGTCCAAATGCTGCTGTCATTCATTACTCCCCTGAACGTGGAAACTGCTCTATTGTTGATCCAAAGGCAATCTATCTTTGTGATTCAGGCGCACAATACCTGGACGGAACTACAGATACCACACGGACGCTTCATTTTACCACTCCTACAGCGATGGAGATCAAAGCATATACTTTGGTCTTGAAGGGTGTCATATCACTTGATCGAGCTGTCTTTCCCAAAGGTACCACGGGTTTTGCCATCGATGCTTTCGCAAGACAGCATTTGTGGCGTGAAGGCCTTGACTATCGTCATGGGACAGGACATGGTGTCGGCTCGTTCCTCAACGTCCATGAAGGCCCTGTCGGTATTGGCACTCGAGCTGCATACTCTGAGGTATCTCTAAGCATTGGAAATGTTATTTCTGACGAACCAGGATACTACGAAGATGGCAATTTTGGAATTCGTATTGAGAACATGATCATGGCCCGGGAAGCGACCACAAATCATAAGTTCGGCGACAAACCATGGATCAGCTTTGAACATGTCACTATGGTACCGATGTGCGGAAAGCTGATTGATCCTAAATTACTGGACCCCGAGGAGATAGTCTGGCTGAACGACTATCACAAGGAGGTATGGGAGAAGACGAGTAGTTTCTTCAAGGAGGATGACCGGACGACGAAGTGGTTGAAACGAGAGACATCCCCAATCTGATCAACTATGCCTGCAGGTGTGACTGGCTCGTACGAAGACAGACATGATGCTGCTATACACCATCGAAGAATCCAGCGATACTATGCTTAACCGCGTAGAACCTCGCTCATAGGCCTATTTTGAGCATAACATCCTTGTACCTATTTGATGCTTTTTTGGCAACTTACACTGAGCTAGAAGCCCAGCAATTTATAATCAACGAATAAGACGAATGGTCTCCAATTATAATAAATGCTCATTCAACTCAAGATAAAAGGTGTGCAGCTTCTTCTACCATCAAAGCCTGCGGTTCACACCACGCATGAAACCCAAATAGGGAAAATGAAGGAGTAGAGACATTTCCACAGCCCTCGGTCCATCCATCCAACTTTCCGCTAGGTAATAATTGTCTGCACACTGTCCTCATTTCTGACTTTCGGTCTACCATGCAATCCCGGCAAGATTAGCCCTATCGTCACGAATCCCCCCATAATATGGAGAAAGAAAGGGAAAAAAGCTCATACATTCTGTCCAGCAGTACCTGACTGCTGCGTCGCCTGCGATGATGGCGTTGTCCGAGCCCCGCCCGGCGCAGGAACTATGGGAGTCTTTTTGAACTTCTCGGCCCTATGACAGAGACATTTCGATAAGTAGATTGCATCATTAGGCTAACAGGCTAGTTGTTGTGCACATTGCATGAAGTGGAAAGTTGGAAGAGGATTTGGGGGGAAGGGATGCATACTCCCTTTTCCGAATATACTCGTCTTCCAGCGCTTTCTCGCGCTCGTTGAATTTGGGGACGTTCATGATTTCTGTGATGGGACGAGCACACGAGGGAGAAAGATGGTAACTCTTTATAAGGATTCTATGACTTAAGTCCTTAGAGTGTCACCTATTATTGTCTATCTTGAAGTCCGAAAGAGAAGAGGGGAAGCGAATGTAGTATTATTATTAACGTCATTCCCACCTCCCCACCTTCTGGGGCATACATGCAATGGGGACTAAGCGTTTTCACCAGTAACATTACGAATTCCAGGCCATTGTAAATTTATCAACAATGAATTCTCATCCATCTCGTTTCAAATAGTATAACGGAAATCGGGATGTTTCTCGCCCAGTTTGTTCTGCTCTTCCCTTGATAGGTTGCGCAGATGATCTCTCTTTCCGTCTCTCGCGCCTGGTTCTCCATGTACAAGAAGAACCACATCAAAGAAGCAAGGACGAGGCCGAGACCTGAGAAACCGACACAAACCGAGACGCCAGGTACGTAATATGGACCATCTTTCTTCGGGAAGATCAAAGCAGAGATGATACCACCGAACTGGCCCAGCGAACTTGCTGTGGCAGTTAGGATCCCATGCTTGGTCTTGCCCACAACTTGGTTTACACTGCAGCCCTTAGTATGCTTGCATGAGGAATGTAATAGCAGAAGAATAAGAACCATCAACTTACCCCCAAGCCATAACCAGTGGCTGAGCAATATAGATACCGATAGCTGTCAGCTAAAGACCGCCGAATCTGAGTTTGTAGTTGTGGCTCAGCATCACAAAGAAATCTCCAAGTATTGATATCCCAAAGCCAGAAGCAATGAAAACTCCACGCATTTTCAATGTTTGGACCAATGGGCGAGAGCTACGGAGACGATACCTGAGGCTATTCGCACCGGTGCACTCAGGAGATTCGACTTTAAGCTGCTCCATCCGAGTGTCTGCAAGATCGTGGGCTGGAAGACCGATATCGAATAAGCGGTGACACACATGCACAGGTACATGATGGAAACGAAGAGGAGTTTCCAGTCGAGAAGTGCAATGAAGACTCTTTTCGACCTGACCTTTTCCTCTCCTTCATAGTGGTGGTCGTCAACTGCAAGTCTGCGCAGAAGATACTCTTTTTCTTCAGGCGTGGGGAACTTGGAATCCTTGGGGCAAGGAGGCACCAGGAAGAAGGCTAAAGGGGCGACGCAACAGGTCACAGCGCCCCTCGATGAAAAAGATCCATGACCATGCAGAGTATCCGCGTGTGCCATGGAGGGATCCAAGCCCTGCACCGAGCAGACCTGAAACCGAGCCGACGATGTCGTTGGCCACCAGAAACCAAGGCATGCATGCCCCAACTTGCTGTCTGGTATGCCATGAATTCTCACTTTGTGCCAGTGTCTTCTCGAGGGACGCCCTACGAGCATTGGAGAGAGCCAAGCAGGTGAGAGCCGGAAGCTGTCATATGAATGGTCCAACGGTCTACATCGAGGCAACTCTAGCAAATGGTGGTACCGGCGGCAATAGCGGCTATGGACGGTTCGGTGGTATTGCTGGGGCAGAGGAGTTTACAGAGCGAAAGATAATAAGCCTTGTGAAACAAGGGATGAGGTACAGCCTTTGAGAATTTCGGACTTTTGGACAGGAATCACATAGTACTCCAGGGGTGATCCTTAGTCTTTTGAGATCCCCATAAGTGAATCGCTGGTATGTTATCAAGTTTTGTTTCTTACTTTGAAACGATCTATTTCCAGCTCTAAGAGCCATTTTTACGAAGCAAGAGCTACCATAAGTCTAAAAGTATCACCGATTGAGGGAAACACGCTGACATGCCAGGAGGAAATTTGTAGACTTCTGGGTTATACACAGGAATTTTGTTCAGGGTATCAAGATCCTCAGGATATTACAGGTGCAAACTGCTAGTTCTTCTACTTTCCACCTCACTTGAGGAAAGAACCCCCTGTTTTAGCCAATTGTTCGTCATAATAACCTTGAAAAGATAGCCAACCTTTATCATCTGTTGCAATGGACTTGTAAGTGATCTCTGCCTCGGCCTCGTCGATTAGTTTCTTTTGTTGTCCCGAGCTGTTTTAGCAGCGTCAACTAGCAGCTGGGCGTGGCAAGTCTTATCCAAGCTGATGAACCAGAATGCCGCGGCTTCCACAGAATCACCTACAGTCAACAGTCCGTGGCTTTGCAAAATAACTGCATTTCCATTTCCGAGGGCTTTAGCAATCCTCTCGCCTTCCTCTCGATCCAGAACAACACCGCCAAAGTTGTCATAGACAGAATGAGACTTGTAGAATCTCAGGGAGTCTTGCGTTATCATGTCAAATTCACGGCCAAAGGCAGCGAATGCCTTGCCATATACACTGTGCGCATAGCATGCAGCGTAAACATCAGGACGAGCCTTGTAAATCTCTGAGTGTATTGCGAAGGCGGCCACATTTATGGGCTCATCTCTGAGGACAACTTCTCAATCTTCATTTACCAAGATCAGATCTGACACGCTGATGTGAGAAAAATGTACAGATAATGGATTCAACCCTAGACGACGAAAAAGGTATTAGGTTCAATGTATTGAATGGAGCTAGAATCATGGATGAATACTTTGATAAGGACAACAACCAAGAGAACAGCTTTCTAGTAAATCCATCCGAGCTTCATTACTTACAGAAATGGTCAGTCAAGATTGGGTCACGCAGGCTGATATGCCCAGCGACGCCTTCATCGAACCCACGGTCTTGCAAAGATGCAGAAAACGGCCGCCAGATGCTGCTTTCGGTAGAGTCTTTCCTCCTCAAGCGTTTCAAACTTGGGCTGGGCTAAGTTCGAATCTTCAACGTCTTCCCAGCTGTCGTCTTTCCGAGTGCCTGGTTGTGATAGTTTTTAGCACAACTATCATCAAACACTCCTAAATCTAATGCCGTGATCAACAGGAGGATTATTTCATGATCATAAACTAACTTTGATGAAAGGCAATCAAAATACTGATATAGAGGCAGAACTGACAGGGGAAAGCTGGTGTTTGCAACAACTTGCACTCCAACGAGTTCAGTATCCAGAAACCATAACCTCTTCATCTTCGAGGTGTCTCTATGAGACCATTCTTTCATTTCCAAGCACCCCACAAGTGTATTCTTCGGTCGTCGGTGGTTGGGTAAGATTCTCTGCGCCACCCGCATGCATGCTTCCGTCATGCAATCCCGCTGTCTTATTGACGCAATTCACACATTATCCCTGTGGATGCCAAGAAGATCTCGAATCCTATGCTCTCGTGTTTATACGACAGCCGGCAGAGAATGGGTGTGGGGAATTCAATGGCAACAGATTTGAGGAAGCTTGCATACGGCGTTGAGTTTGTCGTCAAGGTCCTCCTCGGACACGGCTATAGAGTGCTTCAGTATGATCAACCGGGTCATGGCGGGAGTTCGGTACCGTCAGACCTGAATCTCACAACATTCGAGTCAATGGCTGATGATGTAGCTTCACTTTTAAAAGGACTGGATATTGACAAACTGAATGCCTGGATAGGCATCGCCAAAAGTGGCCGGCGTGGTTGATGTCTTCGGTCCTCGAGCCGAAGCCGCTCAGAAGGAAGGCAATATGACCGCAATGAACAATGTGACGCTGGAGCGGTGGTTTTCAGAAGCATGGCGGCAAAAGAATCCTCGGCGGCTCGAAGAAGTTCGGCACACTCTGGCGTCCACGCAAGTGGAGGGTTTGTGACGTGCAAACGTGCATTACAATCAACTTCATTTGACTTGAATCTATTGGCATTGAAGATCAGCGGGGCATGCGACAATGCCATGTTGGTTGTTGGGGAGCTTGACGCTAATCTCCCCGAAACAATGAATCAGAGAAACCCATGCTGCACAAGATTTCTACTAGCAGCCCTGACACTGAAATCAGAAAAGCATATTGCTATAAGTAGTGCAACTTATCTGGATGTAACTCCTGGAGTTTTGTCGTGGGTAAGAAGAGGCAGTATTATTAAAGAATTGGTCCCGCTCCGCAAATAGCCGAACTGACTAAGCAATCAATGACGAAACGAATATATGACGTATATGATTTTTTAAGGTTAGAAATTTGCTCAATTCGCATTGGTGGTGTAGCGGTAACATTATTGCCTTCCACTCTCATTCTAAGAATGGCTGCCAGCAATAGCTCTGGGTTCGAGTAAGTCTACAATCCATAACCATTATTACATACAGAATTCTAACGTTCGGAAAGCTCCCGGCCAATGCAACAAGCACTTCCTTTTTTGTCGGCATGTTCGAATTGACCTCCTTTTATTTTGTTGACTTCTTTTTTAGGGTTTGGTTTAGCTGATCACTGTACCATTGAGATGATCTAACTTCAGTGAAAATTGAGCTTTAAACTACAAGGGCGAGGTCCGCGCCGAAAAGATAGGTTTCTGAGATTATTGTGATCTATGACCTATGCATGCTTGGAGTTGCATGGCTTATCTACTCTATTCTATCTATTCACGATCAGATTTTACCAGGCAAAAATCTATTCTCCTTTCGCGCCTTTTCCTCCCAGGCAAAGTCATGAGCAAAGATAACCTCGACTTGTGCGTTGCCCTTCCCGCCTGGAATCTCGAGACCCTCAACTGCAGCAGTGTATAAATTTGCCAGTGTTTCCTTTGTCTTCGGGATATCGACATGTATGCAACAATACCGCCCTGCTTCATCCGTCCAGGTTGCAATGTCCTTTTCTCCGGTGAACAGCCGAATATCATGACAGGCGTCCCCTGCAAGACAAACGAATTTGGTTGGATTTTGGGAGATTCGGCAAAGCAGGTTGATGTGGCCTGGTAGGTGGCCAGGTGCATTGACTATATATACGCTTCCGTCCTTGAAGAAGTCGATCACGTAAGGGAACGGGGAGAGCGACGTCCAGGAGTATCCAGATGCCTTGTTGCCTCCTTCTGGGGCCGGCAGTTCTACTGTGCGCTTTGGGTCCAAGAGGTCTGCTTCGAAGACCATGTGCGTCCCAAGGTCATGCTGTGTCTTCCCACTCAAGAGGTCGATCGCACCATGGCCAACAATGAACCTTGTTTGAGGGTTCGTGAAGTCTTTTGGCAGACCGACATGGTCATAGTGAACATGACTGAAAATGACATAGTCTATCTCAGTCTGGCAGATCCCTCCTTTCGCAAGCGATGCCACAACATCAGGGTCTGTTGAAACTGGTCCGCGACTGGAAATATGGTTCTGCAGAACCGGCGGATAAAGATTGAGATCCCTTCGCATGCCAAGGTCGAATACTATGCGAGTAATCTTGCCATCGACACCCTTATGTTGAACCAAGAAAGACAGAGATGGCACTGTTTTCTTTGCTTCTGGGTCGGAAGGAGTAATGAAGAATCGTTCAGCAATGGTCAGATGCCCTGCACCCAGGGCATGAACTGTGACAGTCGCCATTGAACCTGATATTCCCGGTGTCTTCTGGTCGTCACTCTGGTTTTGACTGCAAGTCCAGTGTCACAAAATTGGCACGCTTTCTGGGCCTGTGTTTTGGGAGGTCAGATTCTTGCCAGTCACCTCTCACCGTGGAGGCTAATACTTATGATATGCTTGCCGCACAGGTGGCTTCCCCGCACAGCCAAACCTGGTGGTTGCTAGAACGAGATATTGTCGGAGCGCGATCGCTAGCAATCTGGCCAAACTGCCCGGTTACCAATCATAGGGCAGGCAGGCCGATGAATGGGACTGAGGCAAAGCCGTTTTATTCCAATTCCGAGCCCTTTCCCAAAAGCTTCACTGGGGCGGACGCTGGGGTGGTGAGGGGATCTCGCCTAGCTGGTTTTAACTCTCCACGTGAGGTGCATCGTTGGAGAGAAGTCGGAGCCTTGTGAGGGGAAGCACGAGGCACAAGGGCCATTGGTAAAATTTGATGGTGAAGCCAACCAGAATTCGAAGGCGCATTCTCAGAAATCGATAAAGGGTAGAGAACGTGATTCCAGACTCCATTGTCGCGGATGGTGAAATGACCGCGTTCAACATTTAGCGCTGTCTCTGCTTGTTACGCACCTTATTTGCGACGCTGGGTGGTACGAAGCGTAGAGAGGACATGGATTGCTCAAGCTCGTTGATCGTGGTATCCGAGACACCCTCGACCGATTTGTGATCACTATCTTCAGCTTTCCCATTCAAATTTGTTGAAACACCCAGATTACCTTCCGATGGTTGTGCAGGTGAGGAACTCTTTACCGAGTCTACCCCTGATCTTGACTCTTTCCTCTGATGCCCACTAGATTGAGGTTGATCACTTAATGTAGAGACCCTCTTCCTTCGACTTTCGTGGAGCATTGATGTGGACCTGTCAATTCCAGTATCCACAATTCTAAAGTTGTAGATCTTGGGAAACAAGTGCTTGTCAATCAAGTGAAGACGTCGCTTCTGCGGAGTCGAGCACGTTTTTTCACATCCTTGGACGAAGCAAGCATACGTCTTCTCACCTTTAGCCTGTAGAGCCTCACGAAAGGTGTTGTGGTTCTCATCAGTATGCAGTGCCAAGAAGTGTGCTGTGGGAAAATTCTTCCCGCAGGCAGAGCAGCGGTTGGAATGTTCTTTCACATAATGGACTTCAAAAGCTTCAACATTTGAGAAGCTCAGAGGATCTCGATGAGGCGGAAGTGAACATTGAATCGCACTCGGCTCAGATGAATCTGTCATGGTGATTGCACTCAGTTTGGTCGGTCTCGGCGATTCGGTTTCATCCAATGAATAGATCTGCCCTTGATCGTCATCATCCGAGGAAATGATTGACGAATCGCGTGAACGCTTCGCCATGGGATAGATGTAAGCGGATCGAGTATGCTTGATTACGAGCTCAGTCCACTCACACAGCTAGTGGGACGGAATATCCGTACCTCGGAACGGTAATTGTAATGGCTGCGATAAAAAAACAACAGGGAAACGCGCTCTGGAGTTGGTTCTTTGATGATCTGAAGTCAGACTTTGGTATTGATTGAAGAGAGACAGGGAGCGATGATGGATGTCATAATCCTCGGAATGACCAGGATAAGGCTGGCAGAGTTCCTGAGGTGTGGAAGAAGTGAAGGTGAGGTTGAATGATGAGTGGCCAGATAGGGTTGCCTCTTCGATCTCACCATCGAAGGGAGCCAAGCCAGTTAGGGAGTAGATTGCCGCCTGGAGGCACCTAGAGCGACCTTGAGGTACGCTTTGCCCTCCCCTACCCTCCCCTCGGCCTCTTGTCCCCGCCTAGAAGTTGGTTGTCAGCCCCTAATTGGCCCCCGACTTGTCCCCTTGCCCACCCCTGCCAACCCCCTGGATCTTCGCCCGCAGTTGTGCCTTCCAGCCTTCGCACGCCCCTTGTCCTCCGACCACCAATCCTGAATCCCTCCGCCTCGTGCAAGCCCTGCTGCGTCTGTCTCCCTTGCCAGAGTTGACGGTTGGGCCATCTCACTCGGCCACCACAGCGTTTCAGGTTCCTCCAGCATGATGCAGGCCGTCGCCTGACACCCCAGACACCACAACAATTCCCAGAACCGCCAGACTCATCATCCTGGTTACATTTTGGTGTACGTGGTCCACGAGGTACCAAGTGCTCGGTCAGCCATCACTTTCTCATCAGACGCCGGCAGTAACCTCCTCTTCCTCCTCTTCAGCATCGAGAAATCTGCCATCCGGTAGTTTTCGCTTCATCGTTGATTTTGCTCCCTTTAATTCGACATTATTGAGTGGCTCTTTGTCTCTCAAGCACGGCCGCATCATCTGCTTTGAGACGCCGCTTGTTTGAAAAGAAGGCCCGCTGCAACATTTGCTTATCCAACCACGGAATGAGATTCATACTACACAACGGCCATGTTAGCCTCCAAGACTCTGTATGCCTCCAACTTTGGCAATAGTCAACAGGCTTTGAGTAGGAATATCTCTGAGGAATCTCAGCGAACCCAAGTCTCGACGATGCCTGCTGGTCAAGAAGGCATGTTTACCTCTCCTACCAACTCCGAATTCTCCGATGTCTACGACGGCCTAGATTCAATACGATCATGGGACGAGAAGAAAGTCGGGGAATGGTTACACTCGATTCGATGTGGGCAATATGAATCACTCTTCAAATCCAACAATTTCACCGGAGAAAGTCTTCTAGAGTGCGACCAAAAGATTCTGGCTGAGATGGGCATTAAAAAGATTGGGGATAGGGTGCGAATCAATGTTGCCATAAAGCAACTGCGCAATAAATCGTCTTTGTTGCGTAGCAAACGAAACAGAGATTCAATGGCTATTCTTGATGGATTTGCGGGAACCCCCTCCTCCTCCGATTCCCCTCGTACACTTGGCTCCAAGTCACAAAATGGAAGTGCTAAACGATATTCTCGACAACTCGATCCATCAGTCCTGCAGAACTTCAATTCCGCAAGCACTGGTTTCAAAGTGGGCTCGCGGCCGAGCTCACCCCTAGCCGACATACACAGCGCCGGACTTCGAGCGCATCAATACATCAAGAGTCCCATGGACACCGCAAGAGGGAACCAGGCCACAGGCTATTTCAGTCAACCTGGGTCTGCGAGTTCAACATCAGGCAGGAGGCCAGAGACACCTCAAATCACACATCAAACGAATCGGACTGCACATCTGCGACAGAATTCCAGTATTGATGGGCTAACCCCGGGCGGTTTACCACAAGGATCTCCAGTCATCAAGATCATCCACGGCGGAGGCCAAACGAAGGTCGTGAATATTAAATTCTGCAGAACAGCCGACGAAGTGACCTCAACGGTTCTGAAAAAGGTTCACCTATCAGAGACCCAATTCCGGAACTATTGCTTCTATGTTCTCAACGGCTTAGAACCGGACCCGAGCAACTGCCGTCGAGTCTCCGACAGTGAGTTGATGAAGATTTGCAATGATGCAGGGCGTTCAGAAAGGAACAGATTGATATTAAGAAGGATCAATGACGGCCCTCCTGATCTTGAGGAGATTCGCAAAGCGGCAAAGATTGCCGCAGACGAATCGATGGTCCTCCATAACAACGCTTTGAGTTCTAATAACATGCGCAACCAGATCAAGTTACAAAAATTGACTGGCGAATCATGGCACCACATTCAAGCTCCATTATCACCAGTCACCACCACCGATCGCAACAGGAATGTAATGGCTACCGCAGATGAATACGACCGGCAAGAAGCACAACACCTCAGAATCCCAGACCAAAGTACCAAATTACGATCATTCTTCGGCGCGCGACCTCCGAGTGAGATGATTGTGCAGGAGCTAACTTCCTACTTCCCCGCCCACCAAAGGGAGGATATAGAGAAGACCATGAGAATGTCAGTACGAAGATCCCAGAGAATGAGTCGAGCAGCAAGTCGGCTTAGCGTGATGAGCAATGTCAGTTATGCCTCAAGTTTGAAGGATGCTCCACCTGTCCCCAGTATCCCTAGCATTGCCGACAGCTGGCTTGCTGGTGGCTCAGGTTCTCGAGCACCCACTGCACGACCGCTTTCAGTCATCTCCACCCGGATGAATCTTACTAGTGCAGCCTTCAGGGACTCTATTGCATCATCAACCCTCCATCCTTTGCAAGAGGAATCCCCGCTCGAGCCCAACAGGAAGTCTTATGTCTCTTTCGACAGTGGTTCTGATACTGCTGCTCAGAGTGAGACCGCAAGAATCAGCTATTTCGACGAGAGTCCTGGCGCTTTGGGAAATGACAACATCAATGACCGTTTGTCTGTCATTGTTGCTGAAGATGGGGAAGAAGAAGATCATGAATTGAACTCATTCCTAAAGGGCAATAGTTTTGACAAGAATAATTGGATGAAGGGTGACCTGATTGGTGAAGGCTCCTTCGGCAGTGTCTACCTTGCTCTTCATGCGGTCACTGGTGAACTGATGGCGGTGAAGCAGGTTGAGTTGCCCAGCGTTGCCAAAGGTGGTGAAGGGGACAAGAAGACCGCTCTTATGATCACTGCACTCAAACAAGAGATTGAGCTCTTGCAGGGCCTTCGTCATCCGCACATTGTGCAGTATCTCGGTACATCCTCTGACGAGACTCACTTGAATATTTTCCTCGAGTACGTTGCCGGTGGTTCTATTGCAGATATGCTCAAACAGTACAACACTTTCCAGGAGCCATTGGTTCGCAACTTCACCAGACAGATTCTGGAGGGCTTGTCCTATCTTCACGCTCGGAACATCATTCATCGTGACATCAAGGGCGCAAACATCCTGGTTGACAACAGAGGAGCTGTCAAAATTTCCGACTTTGGCGTGTCCAAGAAGACCGGATTCAACGGCATGAACACAGCACCAGGTACGCGGACTTCGCTCCAAGGCTCTGTTTTCTGGATGGCTCCCGAAGTTGTGCGACAAAGTGGCCAGTCCCTCAAGTCCGACATCTGGTCTGTGGGTTGCTTGATCGTGGAAATGTTCACTGGTGCTAGACCCTTCCCCGCCATGACCACTCTGCAGACATTGTTTGCCGTAGGAAGCAACAATGAGAAACCAACAATACCGGAGAATGCAAGTGAGGATGCCAAGAAGTTCCTCAACAAGACCTTCGAAGCAAATCATGAGAAGAGGCCTGGCGCCGATGAGCTGCTGAAGGAGAAGTTCTTACTTCCGGTGGCCTGAGAGTTATCATTGACAACGAGTCGAGAGAAGTAGTCCATGTTCAACCTTCGTGGCGGTGTGTTACTATAATGATTATGACAGCTCCATGGGGGCGGAGGAATATTGTGTTCTTATGACGGATCATGGGTTGGAACATATCCAACTCATGTGCTAGGATGTAAAACGGTGGCTTTCTCAGCCTACATCTCTCGCTCCTTTGTCTTATCTTGCTGTATGTATACTCATCTCTAGGAGAGATGTCTCATCCCAGTAGGTACTGTATCATCGGATTTACTGGTTGGGAACACAGTCCCTGTTGCTGGCGGAAATACTTATAGATCAATCGATCGATTATGATAGATTACTTGTTGATGGACTTCCACTTTCTCTGTTCTTTACCAAATATATTGTAGAAGTCCAACCTCTTTGGAGACCATGTCATCGACGTCGACCTATTTCTGGCGGGGGGGTTCGGGCGGCGAGATTTCCTAAAAAGGCAGCTTTGGGCGACACTTCGGCTACCATCTCGGCCAAAAAAAATTGGTGGGGGACTGTGCCACCACCATTAGCCGTATATAAATATCTCAGAACTAGCATAGATCACAGCCAAGCAGGGCAGAGAGTATTGCTCGACTTATAAGGGTGGATTAATCAGGTGGTATTGTCCTGGGACATGGAGTACGACACGACGACACCGACGTATCAAACGTCGGACCCCACCTCGTTCGCGTTCACCTCCGCCAGGGAACGATGGCCAGCGATCATCACAGGTGCCATTGACGATGTGCACCGCACAGTCGCTTCAATCTCCGACTCGGCAGAAGACAGGGACAGACTGAGAGAAGGCAAAGCGATCGTTGCAGCACTAGCATCGTTGAAGTACGAACTTCAGCACAATCGGGTCCTAACTCCAATTCCAGACGATGGCTTCGCGGACGTCGAAGGCTACAACGCAGAACTACAGGCTCGAGGCCCACCGAAGTGGCACGACGTCGAGTGGCTGTACTCGGAATGTTACTTATACCGACGGATGGCGACGCTGTTTGCCCTTGCTCAAACTCCGTTCTGGAAGACGTACGATATTTTCCAACGCCAGAAAATGAGCACGTTCAAGTCCTCGCGGCCGGCGGTTCTGGAGCTTGCGAGTCGGTACAGGGATATCATCACGCAGATACGCACGTCGAAAAGTCATGCGGTCGTCGACACCAGCGACCCCAAAGCGGTCGAGGAGGCGGAGAAAGTGCTCTTCATCGAGATGGCGGAAATCTGTCTGTGGGGAAACGCAACTGACTTGAGTTTGCTTACTAGTCTCACATATGAGGATATACAGAAGCTACAGGGAAGCAATGCCCGCAAGGAGTCTGAGAAGAATGTGTTGGTTAATGACCTTGGCAAAGCATTCGACATGTTATATCAGGCGCAAAAGGAGGGAAAGGCGAGCAGAAGGGTCGACATTGTGCTCGACAACGCAGGCTTTGAGTTGTTTGTGGACTTGGTGCTTGCCGGATACTTGCTTGCGACTGGGCTTGCAACAGAAGTGGTTCTGCACCCCAAAAGTATTCCTTGGTTCGTAAGCGACGTCGTACCAAAGGACTTACAGGCGCTGTTGGAGGCAATGCAGGATCCCAAATCATTCTACGAGAACTCTTCGGTGGAGCACGATGGTAAGTCTAATGGGCAAGCCCCCGTGCCGCTATCAGACGAGGAAGCAGCAAATGTTAAGTTCTTGTTCGAGGACTGGAGTAACCTGCACGCTGAGGGGCAGTTGATCCTGCGACCGAATCGGTTCTGGACCCACGCCGGGAGTTTCTGGAGATTGCCCAAAGTTGAGCCCGAACTATTGGAGGACTTAAAAGAGAGTGAACTAGTGATCTTCAAGGGTGATCTGAACTATCGAAAGTTGACTGGTGATGTGAGTTGGCATTGCTCTTGCCTCTTATCCCTCGAAGCTGAGAGAGAACTGACTTAATGGGCAAACTAGGCTGCGTGGCTGGCGTCGACACCATTCGTTCAAGCAATAGGTCCTCTTGGTCCATCATCAGGTATCAGAGTGCTTGCACTCCGGACATGTAAGGCTGATGTTGTAGTTGGACTACCTGAAGGCAAGGACGAAGAGATTCGCGCAACACCAGGTGGTGGTGGCGATTCAGGCGCCAGGAAGTGGGCGTGGAGTGGTAAATGGGCTGTCGTCCAGTTTTCTGACGGCAAGGCATGAGGTTTTTGAGCAAAACGATTCTCGGCGTCTCCCAGGTTTGAATGAAGGGAAGACACATCATACATTTTTAGAAGGGGCACGGAAGCTTAGTGCATAGATGCAAGAACTGGGAAGGAGTTGACGCTTGGAATAGAGCAGAGATACAGATTTTCGGGGCATTCGTATCGACTTCAGACTGGCTTCGCTTGTGCCCATGGATAGAGAAGTCGCAGATCCAGTACTAAGTAAAGGGGAAACAAAATACCTATTGTACTGGCGAACCAGCCTATAGTACCTGCGTGTGATTCCACCATGTTGGTCGCTGGGTCTGAAGAAAATACCGTGGGCGAAACAACTCCTTTCCAAACGACAATACCAAAATTTGATATCATTGCTCGGATCCATCGGATAGCCTGGTCTTGAATAAGTCTTGGATCATGGTGTCTGGACATGAGATGTTTCTTAGCGGCGCGACAGATGCACGACCGTGATGAAGATGGGCCAGGGAAATCCAATCAAGCACTGAGGGTCTGGAGCACAAAATGCAGAGGGCGCGGGAAAGGGAGTGCCGAAATTCTGAATCTGGAAGAAACACTCCGGTCAGATTTGGGATATTAATTAAAAAAATCTCAGGAACCTTGTACGGAGTAGTTCGAGGTATCCGTACTAGGAGTCCTGTCGTCCAGGGTTTGAGCGATCGTTCAGGGGTAATGTGTACAATAACATTTCCGTAATACCACTAAATTTAGCGACTCATGCCGCCGCTTTTGTGACTTCTCAATCCCGCTCTCCTATCCTCACGTGAAGATAAGATTGCAGGGAGGCTCAGCCTGACTGGGAGTGAGTCGCGACTCATGAGTCCTGAACTTCCACGCCAAGCGCCTCAGAGTTCAGCCTCACTGGCTTGGAGGAGGGTGGCAGCCCCTGAGGCTGGCCCGACATCAAACCCTTCCATGATCCTCTTCACTTGAAGGCAGAGCGGGATACTTTTCCAATACCATACATATTCCACCTCCCTGTCATGCATTTCTCGATTGGCATCTTCCTACATCCGCCCCACCAATATGCCCAATTAGTTTGAACTTGTGCATGAAACCCATGCTGTGATGCCGCGACCACCGCCGACACATCCCCACGCGAGAAACTTGCCCGCTCCGATAGTCCCACTCTGACTGGGCACGCGAACATCAATTGGCTAACGGCCGGCGACCAGTGATCCCGACCGGCGACATGGCCAGCAAGATGGATTTATACAAGCTGGTCGTAGTTGGGGATGGCGGTGTAGGTAAAACGGCGCTGGTCATACAACTGGCGCTCAACCATTTCGTTGAGACATATGATCCGACTATTGAGGACAGTTATCGAAAACAGGTGGTAATAGACCAACAGGCTTGTATAATTGAAGTCTTAGATACCGCTGGACAGGAAGAATATACCGCTCTTCGCGATCAGTGGATCAGAGACTGTGAGGCTGCGGTCTTGGTCTACAGCGCTACCTCAAGGAGCTCGTTCAGTAGAATCGACAGATTCCACAACCAGATCAGGCGGGTAAAGGAATCCACTGCAGCTCAACCAAGCATTGGGGCCCCGACCACATCGGGTATATACGCTTCATGGAGTCAGCCGGCCGCGATCCCTGTTATGTTGGTCGCAAACAAGGCTGATAAGGAGAAGGAGCGAGAGGTCTCAACAGCAGAGGGATTTGCACTCGCACGAGAGCTGCATTGCATGTTTGTTGAGTCATCAGCGAAGGACTGCATCAACGTCGAGAAAGCGTTTTTTGATCTGGTTCGAGAGCTGCGCCGACGACGATGGACTTCAGCCCCTGCAGACCAAATAAAAGTTCCCGCACCACCTCAGAAATTATACAGGAATAGCAGAACCCGTAAGGTCGATTTCGGTTCCTTCTCCTCACTATTCCGGCTTCTCCAAGGCGTCAAGGTCAACATTAGAGAAGAATACAGACACGATGTTGCTCACCAGCTTGCAACTGACAAGGTACTTGTCCAAGCAGCAAGACTAAATGATATTAAAGCAGTGAAAAAGTGCCTGGCGAACGGAGCGAATCCAAACGCGCAGCCTGGAAGCGAAGGTAGTGCGCTACAGGCTTCTGCGGTTCTAGGTCATTCCAGGATTGTCAAAGTCTTACTTGAAAATGGCGCTGCACCCAATGCAAAGGGCCCAAGAGAGATGACTGCTCTTCAAGCGGCGGCAGCGGAGGGCCACCGTGACGTTGTGAGCATTCTCCTCAAAGCTGGAGCACATGTGAATACCTCAAGCTCTCTACACGGAACTGCGCTTCTTGCCGCAGCCTCACGAGGCCAGGTTGAAGTTGCCCGCCTTCTAATCAAACACCGGGCTGATGTTAATGCCAAAGGTGGCCAGTATGGCAATGCTCTCCAAGCGGCCGCCGTAGTGGGCAAATTAGAGATGGCGCGAATCTTACTCGATGCCGGGGCTAGTTATAATGCTAGAGGGGAAGGAGACTGCACGGCGCTACAAGCAACATGCAACGCCGGACACGCAGGCATTGCTCGCCTACTCCTCGATAGAGGAGCTGATATTAATGCGTCAGGAGGAAGATTCGGATCCGCCTTACAAGCTGCAAATGGTACCTCTAGATTCGATGTCTTCGACCTGCTAGTGTCATATGGAGCCGACGTCGCAAGTTTGACTCCTCGAGGCCCAGCTGAATCGGTCAGCCAGATCCAAGCAGAAGAGCCAACAGACCAGGCACCAGACATCGCAAGTCACGAGCAAGATTCTCATCTTACAGCCAGGCTTACGAGCCCAGATGCTAGTGAGACCACCCTGCCGATGGCTAATGAAAAGGCCACCGCCCAGCTCGACCAGGCTTATGGAGATTGCGCCACTGATGGAATGGAGTATCAGCGCAATATGCCTACTGCATCAATAAGCTACCATCAAAGTCAGATCCCTCCGCCAAACATCACAGCCCCTCTGCCAATATGGACAAGGTCCTACTCCCCAGCGCATGCGCGTTCTTTGTCTTCTGTTCAGCTTCCAACACCCCCGCCAGCCGGAAATCTTGAGCCCCCACCCCAGGGGACTGGTGGGTCGATAGCGTCGTGGAAGACCACGGCAATTGCCGACGGTCACATTCGAAGTAAATCTTTGAATATAACTCACAACATGTACTCCATTGCTATCATCTGCCCCATGGCTGTCGAACTAGCCCCAGTTGAGGCGATGTTAGATGTTTTACACCCTAATCTTCCGACTAGCCGAGTCGACCATAACGTTTACACTCTCGGTGCCCTGGGCGAGCATAACGTGGTTATTGCAGTGATGCCTGGCATCGGGACTAATAGCTCAGCGGTCGTCGCAGCACAACTCCTGAATGACTTTCCTTCGATCCGATTTACCCTGCTTGTCGGGATCGGTGGTGGCATCCCTGATGATGAAAACGACATTCGACTAGGCGATGTGGTTGTGAGCCGACCGACCAATACATTTGGAGGCGTGGTTCAGTATGATATGGGCAAATGTCACCCTAATGGGGTGTTCCAGAGAACCGGAGCATTGAGAAAGCCTCCCCCGATATTGAGTGCTACAGTTGAGAAGCTGAGGGCACGACACTTGCGAGATGGAACTCAGATCACCGAGCACCTGGTAGACATGACGGCAAGATTCCCGAAGCTCATGGAGGCCTATTCAAAGCCAGCCTTAGAACAGGATCGATTGTTTGAAGACGCTTACAACCATTCAGGCGGTCAAAGCTGCTCAGATTGTGACCTGGAACAATTAGTTGCGCGTGCAGCACGGTACATTGACGAGCCAAGGGTACACTATGGAACGATCGGCTCGGCGAATGCCTTGGTCCGAGATAGCGCGACGCGCAACCAATTGAAGCAAGATTCTGGGATCATCTGTGTGGAAATGGAAGCAGCAGGCCTGATGGAGACATTTCCGTGCCTAGTGATCCGAGGAATTTGTGACTATGCAGATTCTCATAAAAACAAGAGTTGGCAGCCTTATGCGGCAGCTACCGCGGCAGCTTATATGAAGGAGGTGCTGCTTATGATCCCTCCAAAGGAGGTGGCCAGAGAATCCTGTGCAATCGACGCATGGATTTGAGGTAACTTCGTGGAGTGATCACCCCCTAGTTATCACGAGGATTGACGATGTGTTGGTAGTCGAGCTCATCTGAGTTCGGGAGTCGATTTAGTCGATTTTCTAGGTTGCTTTCTTCGACTTGCCGTTTCCCCTGCTCCAGGCGGCAACTGGCGATGGAGCAAAAGACTCTTTCACACGCGGAGGTTGGCAGGGAAGAGGCTTAGAAACACACCGAGGGACCTCAGAGGCGGTACATGCAGCACACAGTGACGACCTTCACGAGCATAGATGAATAGCGGCACCCGGCTCCGCAAACTAGATGCGATGACGGCACCCTCCCAGCCACTTCTCCTAGAAGGCTATTAAAACCACGCGTGAATTCTTTAGCATTGAGGAGGAGAGCGACCAGAGGTCACTCACTGGGACAAGGTTAGGATACTGTTTCGGGTCGTCAAAAGCGGCGACGCGCTGAATTCCCCCACCATACCTGTAATGTACGGATCCACCTTAGGTACGTCAACCAAAGGCGGGCTTACCGGCAACTTGAACGTCTTTACATTGAAAATCTTAATTACCGAAGGCGCGTCGCAGCCTCGACCGTGAAGGCAGAAATTCGCTATTAGCCCCCGGACTTGCACCGCAGTTCACCTTCATTCCGCTCAATCCTCGCTGCCCTGATCGACTACCAGCAATCATTATTACTCGAGCTCTATCCTCCAACCTCCGTCCGTGTCATTTGTCGCTCGCTTTTTACCCAATGACCCTTTGAAACAGCCACTCCCTTCCGAACTCCCCTCAAGACAATCGCATCGACTCGATCAACCGAGATCCCACACGCCGCAACCACCTCCCAAGGACAACCAACTTTGCACCCAGTCTATCATTCCGAGTCCAAGTCATTCACTCTATGCCGTCTGTCGCCCTGGAAATGCCCGACTATGCGAAAGTCGTGAAGGAGCAGCCGCGAGTTTCGTATATGTCGTCCTTTGTCCGCTGGTTGCAATTGAAGAAGTACCAATATGAAGTCACCTTCTCTCTGTACATGTTGACTTCCACCGAGAAGTTCATCTTCAGTGCGTGCTCTCTGCTCTCATCTATCAATGCCCTCTGGTCTCCCAGGAAACTAATAGGACCGCTCACAGATTTGATCCTCTTTATACTCATCTCTCTCCTTGTCACCGCCGCCTCGCTCTATCTCCCGAACCACATCTCCGTCATCTACAACCGCATCTGGTATTATGTCCACGGAGGCGAAATTGCTTACATGACGGCCGCGGCTGCTGCCAGTGACAAGACTTCGTTGGCTAGGGAAGGGCTGAGGTTAACAACGGACGCCCTCAGGGCCGGCGCTGCCGCCACGACGAGGGAGCTCTAGAACGGGAATTGCACAGTGAGTGACGCTCCTCGACATGTTAAAAAATATTTGTCTGCCTCGGAAGCGAGCAAGGCGGGTGGTGTTAATGGGCTGGCGTTTCTCTCCTGCGGTTCGAAGATTGGGTTGGTCTTGCTGAGCCACGGACCATGCATTTTAGTTAATAGAGGGCTGGTTGGTAGTGCTAACTACACACTTATGTTGCGAAGAGAGCAAACTAGGTCGACGGAGGCGCACTTTTGATGGTTAATCGAGTCGTGGCTACCGCTTGCACAGTACTATGCCCATGAGTGGAATTATATATACCCAGATCCAGGCCGAGACTGCGATAAAGAATCATATCCTTCTCACTTAGCTCAGTCCAGTTCCAATAATGTACAGTCCTCAATGTGTAAGCCGCTGGTTCACCCTCCATCACAATATGGCCGTTGTGTGATCCACCACATTGGAGGGATAGGCTCACAGAAGAGAGCAGTCCCGAGCGAAGAGGAAGATCAATGGGTATCCCAGGGGCGCTCCTGCCTCCCAAAGACAACAATCACATAGCCTCGTCGGAAGGATACGCATTTAAATACCAGGAACAGTCCACATCAACTGAGGACAAGCCAGATACCCGACCCTGCCCGCTCCGAGGCGCTCGATGGTCTAATGAGAAGGCTCGTCGACAGCCTCCTCCTCACAAGAACCTCCCAATCCATTGGAGCTTCTGTGATAGGTTTCCGTCATTTTGGAGGGTTTTTTCCTTTTCCTTTTCCTTCGGCTTTTGTAGGGCGGTTGTTTGTTCGTGGGTGTGGCAGTAGCGGCCCCGAGCAATCAAGTGAAGTCTTTGATACCGAGAAACACCAAGCGCTATGCCATATCATAATAGTACAGTCATCCCTCTCCTCTCACCCACACATCCACACAGGAAAGCTTGCAAGTTGCATTCTTTTTCTTATTCACCATTTTCCTCGCGGAGTTTCGCCCTCAACCCGTCAAAGGCACTCTCTGTCTGCCGCCGCCGCTCGAGCTCTCTATTCTGTATATTCTCTCGAATCCGCTCGACTTCGGCTTTGATCTCGTCCCGCTCGTACGGGATCTTGTGGCCCTGCTCCTGAGTCGGCCAGAACCCGGGTACCGAGAAGCGGTCCTCTAGGTTTGTACCGAAGTAGTACATGTAGCCGATCGGGAAGGAGAGGTAGAGTCCGAACTGAGCGAAGGAGAAACAGGCCAAGTGTTAGAGTTGCTGTGGTACTGCGCCAATGGCTCTTCCTCGAGCTTGGACTTAAGAGAGGAGGGGATTTGTAATGTGACCTACCTTGAAGATCTCGAGATTCGACCCGTGCAGGGTGCGCCGAATGAAGTTGAGCACCATCAGGGCCAGCCAGTGCCACCTTTCCCAAGAACAGGGCCTTAGAATGCAAATTTGAAATACTAAGGGAGATCTGGGCTCAAAGACTTTGATTGCGCAGAGGCAGGAAAGAAGAAAGATCCGATGAAGTGCAGTCACTTTTTCGACAGTAAGAACGAGCTCTGCAGCCCACTGGCATGAGATCCAATACGCTATGGTAATTTTGGTAATTCTAATGGTGTGAACTGTATCATAGAGTGGAGATTCCGCCATGGGCATGGGGGAGGAGGGGAATTTGCCTGAAAAGGCATGAAATTACTGGCTTTGCTTGCCTTGTTCTGTGGAGGTTTGCCTAACACATTTTAGTCAGACAGAAACTAAGTCACGAGGTGTGCTTCTTCTTTCCCTATGGTTCTTGTGATCCTTCTTCTTTTCCCCACAAGATAATTATAGTCGCGTCCATAACGCGTACCATCTGGCAAACCTCGAACAATTGGCCAAAGAACCTATCGTGCCGAAAGGAGGGTCCCGTCGTGATAAATACCAACGCTATCATCACAACGGGGATTCTATGCAGAACTCTGAGCCATATCAAAACTTGTGCTTTGCGGAAATCTTTCCTCAAAGGGACCAAATGTAACCTGGGTAATTGCCTCATAGAAGCCAGATCTCGCGTCGTACTCGGACGCATACTTGCCTGTTTGAGTCATCGGCTTCAATTGCTTGGTGTTCGTTATTGAAATCGGATGAGTATCGAAAAGGTGAAATAAAAGCTGTCTCCCCAGGCACCCCTTCCATTCTCCTGTCCTCAATCTCCCAGAACACTTAGAACGTCAACGATGCAAAGGTCGGCAAGAGGGACAGACACAGCGAAGATCGCGCGGTTCTACAACGAGAACGCACAGATTGAGCATGAGAGACTTCAGGTATTCAAACTCGAATACCAGATATCTCTTCACTTCATCCTTGAAGCTCTCAAGGAGCTCGAAGAGCGCCTTCCAGGCCAAACGTCGTGCAGTATTCTTGATATTGGTGGTGGTACAGGAAGATATGGTGAGTGTTCTACTAACAATCATGATCTACACCCGTACATAGTAGTAGCCCCCAAAAAACACTATCTCACTACCAACGAGCGCATGATGGGTGAGAAAACGTTCATCAAGCACAACTGCTAAATGCAATTCTTTACTTATGTAGCTGTGGAGCTTACGAAACGAGGGCATCGAGTCACCCTCTCCGACATATCATCCTCCGAGCTAGAGCAAGCAAAGCTGCACGCTCGAGACTCCGGCGTCGAAATTGCTCACGTGGTGCAGTCGGACGCACGCGACATAAAACTCCATGCGGATCTATACAAGAGAGCACCTTACCACATTGTACTCTGCCAGGGCCCGTTCTACCATCTTCTCAATGAGCAAGAGCGATGGGATCTTCTGTCGACATTGGCTGAGGTCACAATGCCAGGGGGATTCATCTTCGCAGCGTTTGTGACAATGTTCGCGCACCTGAGGGACATCGCCAATAAAGACCCAGGCCGCCTGCTGCGGAAGAAGGACTTCTACTCTGAATACCTGACCACAGGGAACTACACCGCGAACCCGGCTACGGGAATGCACCATTTCCACGTCGAAGAGATCCGTGACATGTTCCAACGTGTCTCCTCCTCGAGCGGATTATCGCTTGAGCGACTGGTAGCGTGTGAGGGGTTCCTCGGTGGTGGGCTCTCCGCTCCATTGAGCGAGCTCAGCGAGGAAGAGTTCCAGGAGTGGGTTCGTGTCATTCTACGATTCGCGGAGGACCCGAGCGCGCTGGGCGCTGCTGATCATCTCCTCGCCGTAGCCAGAAAACTATAATCATGAGGGAACACCGTTATCGTTGGTGTCGAGCACGTTCCGCGGACATTAACCAGGGCCCCAGGTTCAAATACTCACGTACAGTCCAAGCGCCTAGTTATGGGAGCAACCAACCTATTTTCATTTCATTTTAAAGCGTCATCCTCGCCCAGAGTGGAGAGTCTACAAACCCAAACACGCGTCCAGTGTCTAGTTCCCAAGTTTCTAAATTTCTAACTTCACATCCTCGCCCGCCGCCTTGCGAATAACATCCACAATGAGACCAGGATTGCTGAGATAAGGCGAATGACCCTCCTGACAGCGCACGACGTCGAAGGCGCCCTCGCCTTCAGTGACCATCCGTTCCTGCGCACTCGGCGCCAATGCCATGTCGTTCTCACAGACGATATACGTGCTCGGGATCTCGAGGTAGGCCGTATATGTAGCAGGCACGAGCAGCGGGCCGACAGGGAAGGCACCGACCAGATTGAGTGCCTCTTCGATGTCTTCGGGCGAGCACCGGTTGTATAGGAGTGTTTTGCCCAGCTCGCGGTCCGTCGGGAGCATCATTCCGTTCTGGCGGGTGATGTGTTAGAGAGAGAGAGAACCAGATTTTGAGGAATGGCGGCAGGGGGGGAAGGGGATTTTGTTTTTTATCATAAGCCTACCTCTTCAATTTTCATGGTCTGCATCTGTTGCTGGGCCAGGCTGGCCTCGTGCTCGGTGCTGGGCTTCGTCTTGTCCTGAAGGGTCTCGCCTTTGCGAGGCGCGATGGCGCACATGTAGATTAATCTCAGAACACCGGTCTTGAGCCCTTGCTCCCCGCGCGCCTTCTTCCCCAGGCCCTTCACGGCTTCAGACATGACCATGCCGCCGTAGGAGTGCGCAATCACAATAACGTCCTTGTCGGCCTCTAGGTTCTTCACTATCACCTCTCGAACCGCCTCGGCGTCCTTGTCCCAGCTGGTCACGGGTGGGTCCGAGTCGACTGAGACAAGTGCCACGCCGTGTGCCTCGTAGCCGGCCTTCTCGAGCCCAGAAATCACCTTGTGCAGGTGCTGCGGTCGGTGCCATGCACCAGGGACGAGGACAATGACAGGCTTAGACATGTTGGAAGGGGTTTCAAAGATGCTGGCAGGTGGGAAGTATATTCAGTAACGGCCTCAATGGATGTGGGATTGATTCATTCGAAGAGGATTCACAGGACTCGCAGGTGAGGATTTATACCTAGGTCTCTATCCATCAAGACGAGATCAGGCTTGGCAAGGCTTTGAAGAACAGGGGTCGGAGCCGCACTGGCCCCAAATGGGAGAAGCTAGCGGCCAAGTTGTCCAAACGAATGGTGATCCATTCCCCGCTTTGCAGAAATAGTTCAGAACGCATTACTTGCTTACCGTTGCATCATTTAGTCCTGCGTGAATTTTGGGAGTGGGGAGTTGGGTTCCGCAGCCCGAAGCCAGGTGCTTGCCGGTTCCACTGAGATTGCAGACTTATAGTGCGGAGTATAGTCCGCATCCCTGAAATTATCCACACCAGCATTCTGATAGTATATTGCCATGGGCTTGCATCAATGTTTGCATGGAAACAGTTGCGGTTCTCGACCCACCCACCGTCACACCCAGTGCAACAAGGCCTTTCATTAGAATGCCCAAAGAATGATCCCAGACGCCGTCTGGGTCCAAACTTGCTCCCGACGAGAGCTTGGCTTCGATGATCTGTTCAATGGCTTTTTGCAAAGCTAGCACCACTATCGTGGGCGTGACGTGAGATGCAGTAACTGGCACTTCTGGGTCTAGCCCGCTAAAAGGTTTGAATCCTTCTGCCGTAGGCAGGTTGAGCACACACTCAACCGTGTATGCCATTGACATTGCGGATCCCCACTGATAATTTTGCATCTGGGCGAACAAATGCTGATTTGAAGGATCACTGTCTTCAGCAGACAAAATCTTGACAACATCAGCAAGACCGAGAACGCCTAAATCCCAGAAAATCACAAGAAAGACTGTAATGGTTGTTTGTCACTTTAATACTGAGAATGATTCACTGTATGCAAGAAGAAGGGGAAACATACCGACAAATCTTCTTGATGCCATGGACAGCTTCTGGAGATTATCTCTGCAGTGGTTCATGAACGGGCGAAAACATTTCTCGAAGCGATTTACTGCAGCCGCGATGGCGGTTAGGGCAGAATACCTCTTTGGAGAGGATCCCTTCAAGTCTTCGCATTGCTTGGTGGTCATATCTCTTAGACCAACGACTTTTCTCCACACGCTAAAAGTTTCTGGTACTGCTCGTCGACAAATACTCGCAAGAGTTGTTTCATCTAGAGAACCAAAGTTCTCTGACGGCTCAACAAGTGAAGTCAAGCCAGAAATCAACGATCCTGTCGAATCTCGAATGAGTCCATGAGTGGCTAATAACAGCCATAAGATTAGCGTACCTTTGTTATGAGACCGAGCCTCCTGAAGACTGCAAGAACGATCCGTCATCAGGGCCACTACCGTGTCACGAAGGTACGCAAACCAACGCACGATACTCAGGCTTGATTCCATCAAGGCTCCATGTTCAGAGATCGTTCCTAGATTGTCACAATATTTCTCCACGAGACGTTCGAGGTAAGCAAGTTTTTGGAGGACAGTGTCAAGGAACTCATGCCTGATGATATCTTCTTCCAATCCAGAGAGAGCCTCGCCAGGAACTATAATAGTGTCAAAAAGTAATGTTGCAAACACGACACCGAAAGAGGTGACAGGTTGTGCATTTTTGATCAGCGATCGAGTCCGCACCCAGGTATCAACAAAGGCTAGTGATGGCTGTGGTGGCTGCTGCGATGTCGACGGAGTGAAATCAAAATCTGTACTGTTGCTTACTCTGAATTCTGGCGTAGAATTGCTGGTTGCTAGCCACTGAAACGAAAAGGTCCGGAGGACTGCCTTCAGGACGTCGTCGGACTGTGACTTCGTACTGGGACTCAACCTGTTGCCGTAAAGATCCCTAAAATGATCCAGAAAACGTACGGCTCCCAGAATTGTAATTGTGCGAATGGTTTCATGCATTCTTGGGAGCTGAGTTGACAAGCGACTGCTAGCGGTGCGTGGTCGACTCGGAGCTCTATTGACAATTTCGGAGGGCGAGGTCCTCGGAGTGAAGGGCACGGATGTGGGATCATGTGGAATGACACTCAAAGCGGTGAACGAAGGGTTGTATGAATGTGATGGAATTGCAAAGTCAAATCGATACCTGTATCTGTCCGTGTACAGGTTACAGTCATAGTCAAGGAATATCGAAGCAGTTCCGGCGGTGATGGTTTGATAAATTCGAGCAAAATGTTCGGTGAGAAGCATTGCCTCCCAAGATGAGCTTAATAAGTGGACAGGGCTGTTCAGTGAACGACCAACAATGGAGCTATGTCCTGGCCGTGTCCGATTCTCCTCGGCTTCAATGCTAGGTGGAGAATCTTGGAAAAGGAGGTGATCGCCGTGATCTGTTCGCGGGGCCAAAGAAAACTCTGTGGTCTCAGGAGTAGCCAGAAAATTAAGCTGATCTGGAAGATACTCCGGATTGAAGTTCAAGAACTCATCAAAGTCGATTTCCACCTGTGCATCCGAGAGTGGATTACTATGGTGCCAGTTCGCGAGGCCATTGCTTTGGGATTGCACCCCTTCCGTGGAGTCGGATTCAGAGAAGCTCAGTTCGAGCGACTCTGATGGGAGACCTTGCACAATTCGAACATTCGCAGATGATCTCTTATGGCGTGAATTCTTGGAAGATTCAGCAAAAGCAAAAGTGCACGCATAACCTAGGCGCTTGCAATTGGCACAGGCTATTCCATGCTCTCCTTCTTCAGAAGGCAATAAAAGGCAGCGTCGCTTAGAGTGCCGGCATCGGTCGCAACTGGCATTTTGGCGGCGCTGAGATTTGGGAGCAAGAACGCTCGGCATGAAAGAAAAGACGAATCGTGCTTCGACCTCGCAATTCAAGGCTTTGTCCTAGCGAACATATGGCGTTCCACCATCCAAGCTGGCCCGGATGTTCAAACTTTCCGCTCTAGGCTTCATGTAATGGACCAGTAGGTCTCGCATGCATTCAATGTGACAAGCTGTTTCGAATGCTTCCAAAGGTCTCGGCAGAGGAATTCAAGGTTTGAGGTCACGTCAAGTTATTGATGCTCATGCGGCGGAAAGCTGAACAAGCTCCAAGGCTGAGATCAAAAAATTGGCGGCTGTTTCGTCAGCGTCCCGTGGGTATCGGGTAAGAAATTAGCCCGAAATTAGCGAGAAGCCGCCTGCAGCCCCCGCGGCAGGATCTCTTCACTACCGAACGCTTGATTTGTGCATCCTCGCTACCTCGTACCAGCATGAGGAGAAACTCTCAACTATCGAACGACAATAGGATAATTGGCTGCGGTATGCAGAAGACCATCTTTTACAGTTCTACCGTGTGCCTTCGGCCCCTCGATATTGGGACATGGAGGCGGCGAATGTGGAGAGACGCAGAGTCAACGGCAGATTGATGGAGACCCGAGACCACCAAAGAACCTACCAACAATTAGTACGGCCAGTATTACTCAGACATTAGATTGGAATTGCGAGTCAACATATTTCGGGGTTATCGATCGAGAAACCCCCTGTCGGTCTCGTGAAATGGTGCAACAAGAAATGCCGAACAACTCTCGGCCGATCCTGTGGCATTTCAAAGTTTGCTTATTGCGTTTAGGCATTGGCCCCCCCTTAGCCGTTCTTTCTTTCCGTGCCTTTGCTCGGTCATAAGCGGCAATTACATCGGAGATGCTATCTAATCAGATCAGATGCCTATCGACCCCAGGCGGAAGGGCGCCGTCCCTCCTTCTATTTCTATGTCATCCAACGGCACATGGAGATGGCATGTGGGTGGCATGGAATAGAAATCCTCTTCTGAGTGTGTGTTGAATTGGAGTTCCTTCATTTATACCTCAAGGAAAGCTCAACATTTGGAAGTCTTTCGGTCATACTCAACCTCGACTCTCCCACCAGGCTCCCAGCTCCTTCATAATGATCAATCAATCGCTGAAGAACGTGATCGTTGTAGGGGGTTCTTATGTTGGAAGGGTACGTCAACCAGTGAGATAAACATGCACCAGCACATCGTTACTAACGTGCTCAGGCGACCGCTCAAGAACTGGCAAGGATTGTGCCACCAACTCACAGGGTAAATGCTTCATTGCACCAATCCTCGCCATGCTCAACCACTGATCCATGTCTAGGTGCTTTTGATTGAGCCACACAGTCACTTCCACCATCTCTTCACATTCGTAAGCCAAATCTTGTTGTTGACTGATAGATACCCCGACCAAACGACTCTAACCGTGGAGACAGCCTCGATTTGCAATCGTTCCGGGCCAGGAACACAAAGCTTTCATCCCATATAGTGGAGTCTTCTCGTCGATTCCCAACTCGACGTCCCATGCCTTCGTACAGGCTCGTGTACTGTCTGTTCAGCCTCGTCACGTGAACCTGGACAGGGAATGGCAAGGCTCCAAGCAGATACCCTTTGAGTATCTTGCTGTTGCCACTGGGACACTGCTCGCCCAGCCAGCTGCAATGAAATACGACGACAAGCTATCCTCCGTAGAATATCTACAACGGCATCAAAGAGACATTAAACAGTCGAAGTCCATTTTGATCGTCGGTGGCGGAGCTGTCGGTGTTCAGATGGCAACCGACCTGAAGGAATACTACCCCGACAAGAAGATCACAGTCGTCCAGTCTCGTGCGCAAGTTATGCCGCAGTACCACGGAAAATTTCACGAACTTGTCAAAAAGAGATTCGATGATCTTGGTATTGATCTCATCACTGGATCTAGGGTGACGATACCGGGAGACGGGTTCCCAAATAATGCACAGCCATTCGACGTTCAGCTGACGAATGGCGACACCGTTTCAACTGAATTTGTCATCCTAGCGACTGGTCAAAAGTCCAATAACAGCCTTGTCGCCAATCTCGATCAGTCTACTCCCGGCTCGGTCATAAATCCTGCCAATGGATTCATTCGGGTCCGACCTACACTTCAATTCTTGGACGAAAAGTACCCGAACCTTTTCGCTGTTGGCGATATTGCGGACACTGGGGCGCACAAGGCTGCGAGGCCAGGGGTTGCCCAAGCAGCTGTTCTCGCCAAAAATGTTCAGGCATTGATCGAGGGGCGTAAGCCTGAAGAGGCATTTGTGCGTGGCCCTGCAGCCATTCACCTGACTTTGGGCATGGTAAGCGTAAAATCTTGAACGTAGTTTAATATATGCTAACAAGGGCACAGACAGAGAATGTCGTCTTCCGAAACCCCAACGAGGCAGAAGGCCAAACAGAGCCTACCATCATCCCAAGAACCGAGTAAGTTTAATCTCTAGCAGGTAATAATTCGAATGAAGCTGACATGGTATTCTAGTGGACAAGAGGATATGAACGTGGAAGGATTCTGGAAAAGATCAGGCGTAGAAGTCAGCAGTCCACAGCAGTATCATTTGTGATAGCTGGGGCATATCTACACATGCTTCATCGGAACAAAGCCTGCATGAGAAAGCCAACATCGATAACAGCTCAATAGCCTCAAATTTAACCTTGAGCCGCTAAGAGGTACGACATCATTCCAGATTCGAGCGAAACCATAGCTTATGTGACCACGGTGACCACAGTCTCAGATGCTACAACTCGCGCATTGCCATCACCTCTAGGGAGAGGTGCAGTGGCCCTTAAAGCACTGTCGCTCTTGACGCGTGGGTGTTTCGAGGTCATCACACTCTTGATGGTTGAGGCAACCATTTAAGCACTGCAACGACGAATCACGAACGTCATTTACAGGCTAAATTGGAATATGAACATACGCACTGGGAGCTTCTCCCAAGACTGCCACCCCAATACACCCTAGTCCCGCGAGGCTCTCGGTCTTGCGGGCTGGGCGGAGAAGCTGGAGGCAAACGGGGAGAAGGATCCTAATCGTACTGGCTATTGATTTCTTAGGCAGCCGAGGAGAGGTGCCTTCGTATATGTCGAGCTGTATGAAGATACCTAGTTAGTGCTAGGACCTCCTGAGGAGAAAGTGCGGAATATACTATAGTACTTAATACATTTCGCATTCCTATCCCTTCTAGTCCCACTCAATGGGTCCAAGCAGAACACCCTAAACATTTGCAATTCTAATTCAACCAGACCACTTTCTATCCTAATCCATGGGTATCATTTGGCCTTGCAAATCGCACAATATCTTTGCCCTTTCCCTGTTGCGTTGCACGACTGATCCCGTTGCCCGATTAAACGCCCATTCCTTGACCCTTCCAGGGCTATTCTCAACCCTTGACTCTAGGGGCGATTCGACACGACTGGGGCTTTATCAATCCAGTCTCCGGCCTCCAACTCTCCGACCAGCCATCTGGCCATACTCTTGCGACTCAACTCTTTGGTCCCATCAAAAGCCTGCCCGAGGTATCCAGCACTCACTTCCAGATCCTCAGGACCATTGTTCAACCGAGGGATCCGGAAGACCGTCCACTTGAGACCCCAACCACCGTTCATGCCCTCTTCGGCGACCCGTCGTCCGATCTGTTCCATCTCGACGGATCCCTGCGGGAGGAGAAACGCGACAAATCGCATGGCGAGCCACCAACCCCAGGACATCTGGTCCGAGTGCTCGCCGTGGTCCCGTTCGTCTCCCTTGCCGCCCTCAGCCTGCACGAGCCATGCAGGCGACGAGATTGCGAGGATCCGCTTCACGCCCACTTGCTTCATCGCCGCCAGGATGGTCGGGAACATGTCCGCCAGCGGGCTGGATCTGGTCCGCAACAAGAAGGCCTTTAGCGACGCGTAGGGCCCTAGGAACGACACGACTGCGTCGACTGGAGTCACGGGATCTGTCAAGGCCGTTTCTAACATTGCTTGGTCGTTGAGCTCCCCTACAACCACCCGCAGCCGCGTCGGGTCTGTTGGCTCCCTGTGCTCACTCGGAAGTTTGGACGGAGTGCGAACATAGAGAGTTATCTTGGGTCCGTTGGGATTTGATAGTAAAAGATTGGTGAAATCGATTCCAGATGGACCTGTAGGTTTGAAGGGTGAAGATCTCAGTAACGCGCTTCAACTCCTGGCACAGAAGCGACAACATGGGAATGAAGAGGAATAATTATATGCACGGGGGATTTGAAGATAGACGTACCGGTCCCACCAAGCACGAGCACATGCTGTACCTTTGGGATAATCATATTTCCAGTGTCCATGGGGGTTCTCTAGCCTCTAGCAGCTTCGGCCACGCTTCTTCAGAGCGTATTTATTGAATATTAGAAAAAGACATGAATAACGGCGGCTCAAGGCCACATTTTGAAGTATGAAACGCGAGATTGAGATATAGAAGTAACAGAACTGTGAGGCGTCGTTCAAGTACGGGGTTCTAAGCACTGCATCAGCACTACTACGTCTGCCCTACGTAAGTAGGCCAATCTGTTCTGTGTCCTCCGTAACCAGATCTGGAAATAGGGACGTGATATTATGCTAGCCGTGGCAACCACTGGTAGCGACAGAGAAGGGGGCTAGTTAAAGCAGGATTCCGACGTACATAGATGTGCATGCGCACATTCGTCCGTACGGATATTTATTAGCAGATGACAAAGATTCACGAGGAATGGAAATAAGGCTTTTCGTGTTCACGACGCACGGCTCACACCATTCAAAAGGAACATGCTCCACCGCCGTTGGGAGAGGAGGCTTACTTAGTTACACTACTGCATTGACCATTGTCAGGACCAAAAGGCATTATCGTGGAGGTAATTATGAGCACCTCAGGCTCCCTAATAACTAATTATGCCCCTGAAGGCGCTTGGCTGAAACGACTGAGCAGCAACCACTTCGATGGGGAGCCTGGCAGGGCCCAGTAAGCCTAGAACGGTCCTTAAGCTTATGCGCGGGGCCCCCTATAAGATATCGCCCTTGGGTCTACGGATCGTCGATTGGGAGTTGTCGATTGCCTGAATGATGGATACTGGGCCTAAGGCCGAGGACCCAGGTGGCCTATACTAGGCCAAGCACCCGCCAAGCTATCCGAGCAGAGCCTCTAACGCAGGCCCAAGCCAACGCGTCATCACTTCTACCCTGGTTGTGCTTCTCTCCAACATACTCCGTACAGAAATCCTGCTCACCGTTGCAACGAAATCCAAGTCAAGTCAGGGAAGCTTCAACTGTCGTCAGCATGAACTCCTTCTGGCCCGTACGACGTAATGGGCAACGTCGACTACGACAGGGTTTGGCATTACCCAAGAGAACGAGGTTGGTAAAGCACCTGGTTTGGGTATATGGTTACATACCAACATGGTAAGGCTGCTTGGACATATTATACTATACGAGGTATAATACGTACCCCGAAGCAAGTACTTACGTATTCCGAAAATTTCCATGCCAGGCCAAAGGAAAGATCCAGCCGCGTATTCACTGCTCACGCCCGTGGAGAATGGCTGCTAGATCACTATATCATCTAACTTCATGAGTATCTTCTCAATGAAAGCGACGCCGACCAGTATCCCGTCTTCGTCGTATAGATCGTCCTCGTCCTCAAACATATTCGTCACTCCGCTATCAAGACATGTCAGACAGGAAAGCACTACCTCAGTGTACTTCTTGCCCATGATACTTGGCAGCTCGGTCCTGGTCTTTTCGATCAGCCTGCCCTTGATCTCGGTCGCCGCCTTCATTTGGTTTTTGGATTTCAACTCTTCGGAGATGTCGAAGGACGTCAGTGGCTGTTGGTCTTGTCCAACGAATGATGACCATAGTCCAATCTCCAGGAGGCACACTCCTAGGGAGTAGATGTCGTGCTGCATTACGTACAGTTCTTGGACTTTGAGGCCCTGGCGGCTCGGATGACGATAGATGTTTCGGTGCCAGACCATCTATCATCATTTCAATATTCAGTGTCAGTCATATCAATCTAATGCATGACGTAATGAACGAAAGACCAAGCACTGCATGATATGAAAACAACCGAGATGCAGAGAAGTTGGGGACGAGAGCCTTTGACACTCGGCAGGATATGGCAAATACCATAACGAACGCTCTGAAGAATGCCAGACAGCGAAACACAATTGAAACGAGGGTACTTACGTCTGCCACTAAAGATGAATGTCCCAGGTCCGGCCTTAATTGCTCAAACCCAACAAGATACGCCTGGCTCATCTCACCTTCGTTATCGTCTTGAACGACGACCGTCTCGGGACGGATATTCTTGTGCACAAAATTTGCCGCATGAAGCGACATGATCGTCTTTGCTAGATTCCTTGCGATGCGAAACTTCGCGTCTAATGAAGGACTCGGTGAGTATAATAGGTCTCGAAGCAAACGAGGAGCTTGCTGCTTAGGAAGGGCGAGAACGTATTGAAACTGATTTTCGTTCAACTTCACAAGCCCCAGACATTTCAGAAATCCCATGGCGAAAGGGTCATCGATTGAAAGCAGTCGAGCGATCTGCCGTACAGTAGTCGCGATGGTCTGTGGGTGGGACTCTTTGTTGTAAGCGGTTGTGTCCAAGACGACGACTAGGTCAGAATCCCCTGTTCTTCCAATCTGCAGCCCTGATCCATTTTCCATAGCACATCGCTCGTGAATTGAATCTACAGAAAGGAATGGAACTTTGATCGGTGGAATTGCGACTGAATGTGGAGGCAGCTTCTCTGGACTCGTAGGCTGGACGATGGCTCTTATGTCATGCAGATTTGAGACGCTTTGTATCTGTGCCGTGGTGTCGCTCTCAGTCTGCTCCAAAACCTTATCAACTTCCGGGCTGACTATCCTGGTGAGCAAATACCAGGATGGATCGAAAATAGATTGCCAGCGTTCTAGTTCCAACACTAAAGCCTCAAGATGCTTTTCAAAAAGTGCATATCGTATTCTCGGCATGGTCTTGGTGATAGTCGGTGTTGCGTACACATCAATCCCATCGCTGAGATCTACCCCAGTGATGCTTTTGAGCTTGACGAGGTAGCTTTGTAACTTGCTCCCGAGGGTATCAAAGCAAGACTGTTGGAAGCCTAGCAGCCTTTCCTGTCGTGGCGTGGGTTCGGCGGCTTTGGAGAAGATATCAATAATCACGCTGATCTGAAGCTCCGCCTTGAGCCAAATTCCTTCTACTCGAAGGCTCAATTCTTGCAAACGCGAATTTGAATGCTTATAAGCAATTATTATCGCCACCAGCCCTTTACCAGCCCTTCCAGTCAGAGAATGTCAGTGGGGAGTATCGTCCAAACAAGATGCCCGCAGGCCTGGTGGGGAGTTCTTTACATACTTGATAGCCATCTCAGCGGCTTGTCCCAGCGCAATAGCTGTCCCAACAACTTCCATCTTGATACGGGCAGTTTTAGGGTGAGTGTACTTTTCGTCGATGAAGATGACTCGAGGCCGAGGCTGTCCAGGTGCATCTCACGAGATGAGGCTGAAATTGGGTCTTCCCCAGGCCATGTCGAGAGTGGGGCAAAATGGTCTTCCAACACAGGTACGAGTAATAGTAGAGGGGTTTCAACCCACCATTTTAGTGCAATATGAGCTACGCAGCCAGTCGCGACTCGCGGTAGTCAGTACAAGCCACACACCAATAACCAATGTAAAGGACTAAGAGCCAGCACTGCACAATAGGCATTATTCAATATTCTATCGTGCTGCCATGCCGACGATTTAAGGGTCTTGCCATACGTGCCCGCTACGAGTAGGCTAGTAATGAGAATACGCTGTTGGGAGCCGGTCATTTGTTCGTCAACTAAACTACCTGCGTTTCACTTCCAAAATCTTCTTTAAAGTGATATAACATGTACCTCTCATATGACATATGCCTGCTGGCAGCCTTTGACCTTACCGTCTCGCGGCTTACTGTTTTGGGTGGACGAGACCAAAGAGGAAGAAGCCGCCCTGGGTTCGGTGTGAGCCGGGTAGGATTTATTGCCTTCATTCCGCGCGCAGGCGTCGGATTCTGAATCCTTGGGGGAGGATTTGTTGATGTTAGATTGGCAAATGCAGAACGACCAAAGTCCTTTTCGTAGTAGTACAGTGTGTACTGCTCGAACGAAACCGCACGCGCTGCTGCTCTGTTCCTGACTTCTTTTCGATGGTTTTGGTCAAGCCGCAAATCATCGTTATACCTCAATGGAGTGGTTGGAGTGGGGGAGGGAGGAGTAGCAGGAGCCTTGGGTCTGTCGTGTGACTGCTTCAATTCCGCGAGGCCGCGAGAGAGACTGGTTACGCTTGCAAGTCCAGCTTCTTTATCAGCAGTGGTGGCAGTCGAGCTGCTTCGTTGATAACTGACAGTATCTGTGCCAGGAGGCTGAGCGGGGTTAGAAGTATTCGCATCCTGCCTTGCTTCCCACTTCTCTTTCCCCAGCCTCGGCGGCTTGAAAGCCTTTGACGATAAAACAACAGAGCCTAGCATTTCTTTTTCTTTTTCTTTCAGACTAGGGTCTTGCCATGAAAAAGATGAAGGAGCACTGGAGTATGCTTCGTTCTCTGCGTTTAGGTAAACCTTTCAAGTTTCCTTTAGTATTGCAGATAGAGCTTCCTCAGTGGGGGATCTGTGCTTACCGGCTTTATAGATATGTTCTCCTGTTGTATTCTCGCAAACTCCTCCTTTGGGAGAATTGAGATCTGTTTGATTTTTCCATCTGCCCCTTCCCCTCGAGGACCTTGTATGGCAACATTTTCGCTGCGTCTTCGGGCGTTCTCCACGCTTCTCCAGGCTCGGGGGTATGGCAACATGTTCGTTACGTCTTCGGGCGTTCTCCACTCTTCTCCAGGCTCGGGTTCGAGCAAAGTAGCCTCGAGCACTCCTTTCTGCTCGTTCAACTTGTAAAACTCCTTCCTTGATCTATCCATTATGCCGCCGAGCGGGCTGGTATTGGATACTTCTTCCATGCTCCCGGCTTTGTCATTCGGCGTTGCCCTCCTTCTCGAATCTGCTCTCCATTCTCCTCTTGTTTCCCTTAGTGGAACAAAGACAGATTCGGGCTCGTTTTTCTGGCTCTCCGGCTTTTTATCCAACATTGCATTCCTGTACCTCTTTTCTGATGACTTGGGTTGAGAAAGGTTAGGATCGAGCTCGTTTCCCGGTCTCTTTATCTCGTTGACTTTGAATGGCCCCTTCGTGGAATTTTCGGATGCCTGCAGACTTCCCTCCCTCTCCTTCTCATCTGTTGATGCCTTGCGTAGGGAAAAGAAAGGCTCGGGTCCCTTTTGCTGACTCTCTGCCTTGTTATTCAATTTTTCCTTCCTAACCTGCTCGCTCTTCAATTGAGTATCAATCAAGGCGGCACCAGTAGGCGAAGTGACTTCCGTCCTGGGCTCTGGTGCTTGAGCAGCCTCCCAGGTCTGCCTTTTGCCACTCACCGAATTCGATTCAGAGTTTGTTTTCACCAGCGACTTCTTCGGAACAAGCTGCTCATCTTGGGCCGATTTAGCCTTACCCAAGTTAAGGGAATCTCTCGAGGCTGCACTGCTAGTGTCATCGATCAAGCCGTCATGTGGGGAAGACGATCGAAGCCACTCATGCTGGACGGCTGCCTGTGCGCTCATCCTCATATCTGATCGATATACTAAAAGGTTCGCCACGAAATCAAGCCCATGAGCGCTCACAGACCTTGATGACAGCAAGTCGAGGGGTAGAGGGAAGCGGCCTCTAGAAAACATAAACATCTTGGAAACATCAACCAAAACCTGTTGGATCAGGAGCCAGCTTGCGAGACAACCCAAGGACCACATGTCAACTGCATTAGTATATTCAAAGGAATCTTCAGTGAATCCCAAGATCTCCGGCGCCATGAAATCACCAGTCAAACTTGTGTGGAGTGAAGTGTTTCCTGCCAGAACTTTCTTGCTGACCCCGAGATCCCCCAGCTTGATCCACCAGTTCTCCGGACCTCGCTGAACGACAAAAATATTCTGGCAAGTATTAGGAACGTCCCTGGTGTCACAGATCTAACTTGCTTACGGATGGTTTAAGATCCCGATGGGTGAAGTGTTTCTCATGCATAAACTCCAAAGCCTCCGCCACTTGGAAAACAATGCTTTGGGCTTCGACTTCGGGCAGTGGCTCAGTAACACACTGCCCGAGATCACCAAATTCGAAGTATTCCATAGCGATATACAGATGTGATTCGCTCTCATACCATCCTTGCAACTCCACAAAATTGGTCAATTCCTACAACCAGGTCAGACGCAGGCTGCATGCTAGGCCGGTATTACGAGTGCTTGTTACGGCTGGATCCGTACCTTAGATAAAGTTGCCATTGCAGTCAATTCCCTCAATGGACTCAACGAGTTTTCCTGGCTTGCAGGTCGAAGGAGTTGCTTCACGGCACGAAGCTTTTGCGACTTCTCCTCCTCCTGAAGATATACAATTCCGAACCCACCTCTGCCGATTTCGCGCGTTGTTTTCCATCTCTTCAGCTTTTTGCCTCTTCGGATGTTACGACGTCTGTCGGAAAAGGTAATGTGGTGCTCGACGTGATTCGCATGAAAGATAGTAGGCAGCCTGAACAAATCGACGGTCTCATCTCCTGTCCCTGAATATGCGACGGGGTTGCTGGGATCAGTGTTCGCCATCTTCACAGCACGGAATTAGTGGGTGTGGAGGCAATTGAATTCGGAATGCGCGTGAATTGCAGCATCTTTCGCATACGCATACAGTGTGGCATCGCATCAATACAAGATGCTTTGACGATGTTCTCTCATGAAAGAGAAGGCTGCGCAGCCGCATGAGAAGGGCATGCCACGATTCATGGGGCTTCAGACAAGGGCGCTATCAGGGTGGCTTGCCAGCCCCGAACTTACCCCTAAGTAGTTGACAGCCACAGCCTCACGGCGCGTATGTACTACAGAGCGAAAACAGGGCCAACCATTTGTCTGGCTGTCTTTTCAGGGCAAAATTCACATGCTCGAGGATTGTCCTCGTAAGAAGACGTGTTGTTGCACCTAAGGTCAAATACAAATGCCAAATGTGTCGGTTCTTCATGGAATGGAAAGCCTGGAGGGGAAGAGAGTGTTTCATATCACAGAAGCCAACAATAATGCCCAACCATGCCGACTTCCCCCTCGCAGCAGCAGCCTGGGATTTCAGACCTTGAAGTCAGTGATGATCTGGCTTCGACAAGCTACAACTTACAACTGGAAACCTAATGTTTCTCCAGCTGAGCTTCTGAGACCACACAGAGCACGCAGGCTAAGCTTCGGTTACTGTGCCAGGCCCAAACCTACAAATGTCCAAAACAGGTACTCCGTACGGAGTACAGAATTAGGCTTCCTATGCTTGAGGAACTCCAGGATTTGTCCCTGGCTGGCGGATGAGCCGGGGCCCGAGGGGTCTTACCTCTGGAGGTGCACCCTGGGTGACTACCTGAGCGCCTGGGCATTGAAGATATGGTGCCAAGAAACATTGAGCCGAGGTAGAATAGCGATGTTTTGCCCAAGGAGCTGGAGCTTCGAGGCTTCACTCCGCGTTCTCCGGAGACCTTTTGCCGGCAGGATGATCACTAGGGATCGAGGTTTGTTGTCACAATCGATGATAAATGACTGACGAAAGGGGTATTCTGACGGACAAGCGGTATTTGACAATTGTCATGACACTAAGTATTTTTATAGGCTTGGCAGCGCTACGTCAGCTTAACATTTTTTAGAGCTTTACACCAAGAATTTCTCTGTGTAATATTACAAGTTAGAACTACTCTTAGAAGAGCCTAAAATTACTAAGTAGACAAGTAAGTGACAAACCTTTGTCATTTTACAGATAAATGACTGACATCTTGGCGCGAAAATAAATGACAGACAAGCGTTGTCATGACTGTCACTCGAATCCTAATGCCTAATGATCACTTTATTATTGCAAAGTCCACCTGCGGTTTTCATGGCTAGGCCCGACTTAGATTGTGTTTGCAAGTACCGAGGATCAAGGTGAGCAATGATCCTTGTAGTAAAACGGGGGGTATATCTGTTTCCTCTGAGGAATTCTAAGAGCAGACTACCTATCTATTCCTCTCTTTTACAGCGCAGCCATCTGTGGTTCTTGCTCGCTGACCTCACCATACCTTACACTCGAGACCCGCCTCCTCCACACCGTCGAAAGATAAGATTATAGTCGTTACCGCCGCCATGGTCTCCCCTGAAGAAGAAGTCCAATACAGAAAGGAGGGCCGTGTTGCCATCATCACTCTCAACCGACCACAGAAACTCAATGCCCTGAACCAGCCTCTCTACTATCGCATCTCTTGCCTGCTAAGAGATATCGCGGAGGACCCAACGGTGTCCGTGACAGTCATCACCGGAGAAGGGCGATTCTTCTCCGCTGGAGCTGACGTTACAACAACCAGACCCGGCGCCGACTCCGCTGGTGGTAAACATGGAGAGAGAAATGATATCTTGAGGAGTTTTGTTGCAAATAACCTTGACATCACTCGATCATTCTACACACACCCGAAGATCCTAGTCGGGGCTCTCAACGGCCCCACTGTTGGCTTATCTGCGGCGCTGTTGGGTTTCTGCGATTTCATTTACGCAACTCCTCACACATTCTTGTTGACTCCCTTCTCCTCCCTCGGTCTCGTTGCCGAGGGTGGCGCCTCGATCGGGTTGGTACAACGTCTTGGGTTGGCCAAGGCTAATGAGGCCTTGATCATGTCCCGCCGAATCCCCATTGATGAACTCGTGGCCACTGGGTTCGTCAACAAGGTCTTCAGCGGCAAGGACAAGAATGACACTGCTGGCTTCTTGAAACAAGTCTTGGCCGAAATTGACGATAAGCTGGGTGACCATCTGAACCAGGAAAGTCTCCTGGGCATCAAGAAATTAATCAGAGCACCATATTTAGAAACTTTGGAGGCTCAGGGTGTCAGAGAAGTGATGGCAGGGATGCAACGGTTCGTGACCGGCGCTCCCCAGGAAGAATTCAGAAAAATCGCCAGTGGTGCAAAGAAACACAAACTCTAGGATTTCAGAGATAGAAAAATACTTGTCGAGTGCCCCTCATAAATGGTCAGGGAATGAGTATCAACGTACACGCAAACTCGTATATTCTCCTTGTTGATCTCAAGTTGGTTCAGAACTTGATCCCGGATACTTCGTCCGTTTTCATACCAGACATCAAGTGCCTAACTGTGGACCATCCTGGTCACGGAATGAACTTAGGCTCAAGATGACAGAATCAACCATATGCAGCCCATGCAGGGCACTATCCCTGAAGTATCACATTGTAGCTGTTTGCCAGCCGCGAAGTAAAACCAGCAACCTGTGGCAATTTGGCAGCCTGCAAACCAGCGAGATCCAAACTTCGCTGGTTCACGAAGGTCAGAATCTAGGAATTGGCTCTCCCCAAACAGGAATTTGATAGCCAAATATCTAAATCGAGATAAGGCCCCAAGGACTCGTCGTTGCCGCCCTGGACATTATGGCGGAGGATGACGGATCCTTCGGATAATTAGAAAACCAGCGAGATGCTGTTCCATTGCAACGGCGTGTTTCCACGGCTCGATTAGGATGATCAGCTGGACCTTGGGCCACAAGGGTTAAAACTCCTGCTGCTTTATGTTCCACTGTCAAAGCAGCGGGGAGCCCTCGTCTTGATTAATAATACTTAGCTAGCCCATAATAGTTAGCATTTTCGGCTCACCAGCAAGGCAGCATCAGGGGATAACGTCAGCATATCAGGGTGTGTGCCGATGCTTCAAATCCATTACTGGCTTGTATCTTGAATTCTAAACACGTTGCCGCTTTCTTCCTTCCCTCTATGCCATTCACGACAGCTCTTGAGCTTCAACCTTATGCCATCAAAGCTTCTTCGTCCCCTCCCTACAGGCTCGATAATTGGATGGCTAGGAATAAACTTACCCCACTTAGCACACAAGTTTGTTTGTAAGACATCAGACTTCCCGGATGGAGGGGGCCGATCGCTTGAAGGGCTTCGTCATTGAGATGGCAGTATTGGATTTGGATTCGTTTCCAATGTCTGCGAGCGAGTTGAGTCGAAATAACGGTGTGTATATATTTGAAAGGTAAGTGTCCTTTACAATGGATAATCATCAGCCGCAACAACCACAACTCGATCAGACCCTCATCGCCTTTCGCAACCAACACCTTCCATATCCATCCGTTACCTTAACATTTCAAAATGGTTTATGCTACACTTCCCAATGGGATCCGCGTCTTCTACCGCGAGGCGGGGTCACCATCCAACCCTACCTTTCTCCTTCTCCATGGGTTCCCCACCTCATCTCACCAGTTCCGCAAGATAATTCCACTGCTCGCGAAGAAATACCATGTGGTTGCTCCTGACCTGCCAGGCTTCGGATTCACCGAAATCCCATCGGAGTTGAACTTTGAATATACTTTTGCAAACATCGCGACCACTATTGGGTCGTTTCTTGACGTAGTCAAGATTAAGAAATTCGGAGTATACATTTTCGACTATGGTGCGCCGACAGGCTTGCGCCTTGCCTTGGAACGTCCTGATGCCATCTGGGCGATCGTGGCGCAAAATGGGAATGCATATGAAGAAGGCCTCGCTGAGTTCTGGGACCCAGTCAAAGCGTATTGGGCCACAGCGAAGGGCTCTCCTGAGGAGAAGGAATATCGTCGAGTCATCACTGGTGCCGTGCTCGGCCTCGAACCATTCCGTCAACAATACGTGCACGGCGAACCTGAGGCAGACAAGATCGACGACCCTGCCGCTTACTACCTTGACTGGGCCCTGGTGTCGCGACCGGGGAATCAAGAGATTCAACTCGACCTGCTCAAGAATTATGCTACCAACGTCGATCTCTACCCTAAGTTTCAGGAATATTTCCGCAAGAGTCAAGTGCCATTGTTGGCCGTGTGGGGAAAGAATGATATGTTCTTCCCTGCTCCCGGAGCAGAAGCGTACAAGAAAGATTTACCCAAAGCGAGGGTTTTGTTGTTAGATGGAGGACATTTCCTCGTGGAAAGCCACACCGAGGAAGTGGCCAAGCATATCCTTGACTTCTTCAGCGAGAATGGTTTGTGAACCACTCCTGACAGAAGGACGGGTGACTAGCGAGCTCTGCGAGACAACAGAGAGCGAGTATGTATGAAATTGCTCTTTGCAACTCAGATTAGTGAGAATGAACTTGGTCAATGCATATGAAATTGTGAGCCTATCCTTTGAAGTGAAACTGGTTTTCTCAATGGCTCGGTTTGTCGTGGTCCTTTGTACTCCGTACCAAGAAAGGTAATGGTATTGGGCGTGAGTAGCGATGGTGAGTAATAAAATGCCAAGAATGAAATCTAAAGCTACGAATCGGCGGCCGGGACAGTGTTCTAGACTCTTGCTGACAAAGTTTGGGCTGCAGAGTTGCATCGTCAACGCTTGCGGCTGAACAATGCAATTAAAAGAACCATAGGAGTTGGGAAGGGGGCCAGGCGAATTATAAATTTTGATATTGCAGCACCTCCAAGTGGCGGATCTGATAGAATCGCAGAAGAAAAGCAATATAGTCGATCGAAAGTCACATATCGCAATATTATATGCTATGCCTGCCTCTTTGAGAATCGAAATATTCCCATCGGACCTCCAACGGTCGATTGACTTTTACTCCAACATCTTAGGATTTGCCTTGCTCAAGCGAAAAGGCAAATATGCCTATCTCGGCCGCGATGCGATCTTCATGGGAGCCATTGAGGTTCTATCATCGGAGACAATTGAGGAAAGGGCCAGGTATCGTCAACCAAACAAGGGCGTGGAGATTGTGCTAGAAGTGGATGATCTCGAAAGGGAACGAGACTCCATTGTGCGCAAAGGCTGGAAGCTCGACGCCGATATTCACACTCAGCCTTGGGGACTGCGAGATTTCCGACTGGTTGATCCGGATGGGTATTATCTGCGAATCACAACGCACAGTGCATTGAGGGATGGAACAGGTCTAGCAGAGACTTGAACTTTCACATGGCAGCCAGACGAGAGGGCTTCCGTTTCACGTGGAGCATATCGTCATTCTTCAGCCTACTGTGCAACACGGATCATGCAGACAAAGACAGCCTTCCAGTGAGCAAAGAAGAGTGGGTAAGGGGAAGCAGAAACAAGGGGTTTTTGAAATGCTGTTTGCTTTTTCATACTCCTCCTGTCGCCGCAACGTCATAATGAAACAAGGGAGGTCGTCAACTGGAACCGAAGTTTGTGGTCGGATCTGACTTCCTTCCCCTTATCAAACCCCCAGCTAAAGCGGAAGAGCGCACCGCCACGTGTGGCAAAGCCTCTGCGATTGGCTGGGAGATCACTCCATGATGTCAGCCTCTATCTCATCACTGTTGCGCCCATCTTCCACTTCCATGTTTTGCAAACGGATTTCTGTCACCAGGTCCCCAAAAGACGTCATAATGCTTCATTGTAACGCGCTCTATGCAGTAATGCTATTGCTTTCCCTCGGTTCAATCCTCCCACATGTAAATCATAGGTGAGAAACAACGCGTGACGGAGGGGCGAAATGCAACGCGGGGCTTTTCATCCCTCGTTTTGTAGGCAGGCAGGCACACGGTGAAGGAACACAAGGCATTTACGACCCTCTGGATCTATTCCTATAAGTATCTCTCATTCCTCCCGCTTCTTGTTTTCTTTTCCATTATCGAAACCTGCAAACTTCAATATCAAGACTTTTCATATCCAATCCAAACCAATCACTCAGATCACAAATCTATCACAATGGCTGACACCATCAAGAACGCTGCCAAGTATGTCATCGCCCTTGCACGCCCTGTCGATGCCACCTCCTCTTCATACTGACTCTACTTTTTTACAGCTACGTTGGAGATAAGGCCCAAGAGCTCACCTCTGGTGCTTCCAAGGAGGCCAACAAGGACGTTGCCAAAGACTCCGATGCTTCCCTAGGAACGCGTGCCTCTGCTGCAAAGGATGCTGCCGGTGACAAGCTTGACGAGACCAAGCACTCTGTAAGTTGACTTCAGCGTCGAGTTCTTGCAACAGTTTACTGACATTGACAACAGGCATCTGCTGAGGGCAACAAGCAAGCCGCTACTCACTAAGCAAGTCCATCGACCTGATGAATTCCTCTTTCCTCCAATTCCTATGAGTTACGAACTACGATACAGGCAGATGGAGGGGTGGTTGTGAATGTTGCATGGCTCCTAAACACCTCGTGCAGGTCTTTTATGAATTCCATGAATGTATTCCTTTTGCATTACTCAAGTAGCAAATCAATCAGACCCATCATCAATATTTCCTGAGCTTGTACCACAGTTCCTTGATTCTATTTTGTGATTTGGACCGTTCACTTCCTGTATTTTCTCCCTACTGCCCTTTTATGGATTCTTGAAGCATACATCGACCTGATTATGCCTGATGGGTGCCTGGCAGCCTAGCGAAAGTACAGAAGGTACAGAAGGTACAGATTGGTCATTCACGTCCTTGTTTCCAACGCAATAATCGCAAAGAGGCGGGTGCCTCTGCGGCGGTGGCCTAATTGTTGAGTATCATTCCCTATATCAACCGCTTTCGCAAGAGCCTGTATCCCCTCCACACAGCAACCCCCAGTTATTCCCTCTCCTCCAAATCACACCATGGATCATTGATTCCAACTAATCATGCAGCACATGATACCCCTTTTCTCTCTCCGGATACGTACGCATTCGATCAGGGGTAAGTCGCCGATTCACAACCGTCAACATATTCTAGAATCTAGATGCAATAGGCAGTTCAACTTGTGTCCCCGGGTCTGTCTTGTAGACCACATCGGTCTCTACTGTTCGGGTTTTCTTGCGTCCGCAGCAAGAGATTTGGTTAACGTGAGGGACGGACGGACCTGAGCTGTATGTGGATGAAAACAACCCCAAAGCCCGGCCCTTGAATATCACGGGGTCCAGATGAGCGTGAAAGGAGATCAAGTGAAGGAAACCAGGCACATGTCACAAAGTCGCAATTCACAGCGCACATTGATCTTTTCTCAACTCTTCAGTGCGCATTTTACGTCATTAGTCTCCTACCGCGACCGTCTTTGTCGACGCCATGATTCCCCTCACGCTCGCGATGCGGCTTGATCAAGCGAAGAAGGGCAAGACACCCGTACGCCGCCGCCTTCCACCCATCGATACCAAGAAGACTGCCTCCGTCCCCGTCCCGAAATCCGATGCGCAAAGACCAAGGCCCGTGAATTCACTCCGCAGTCACTCGCCAGTCAACAACGCCGACGCGGTCTTTCCGTACCACATCGATGAGGAGAACGAGATCATCTATAAGAGGGCCAATGACGGGACATGGACACAGGGTGTTCTGAGCGTCGTGGAGCGTGAACACAATCCAGGAAAGCTGGCAAGGTGTGCTGAAGTGCCGCAGACACTAGAGTTCAACTATGACTGGACGTTGACCAAGATTGCCGCTGAGTGCAGAGATGTAAGTTTTTGAGTCAGTATTTAGATCTTCGCGTGGGGATGGTGTGAGACTGTTCTTGACAAGTTTCTCTATTTGCAGCCCGACTTCAGACGTGTCGTCAATCACTTGATGCGGGTGAGGCAGGCTCACGACATCACTAGATTCCCAACGCGCATAGCACCGGTTTTGGAGTTCGGCGTACCCGAAAACCCAGCGCCGCGGTATGCCGCCGATCCTATCCTCAATGCCGACGGCTCGTATGCGACTTCGGTCAACTGGGACTATTTGCTCCGGGACA
>Ga0105239_10000496_pt1 | contig 57020 bp, 49 predicted proteins | sample KBSC44metaG_FD_92761 | JGI IMG/M metagenome (GOLD analysis project Ga0105239, IMG submission 92761) | Corn rhizosphere microbial communities from Kellogg Biological Station, Michigan, USA - KBS C4-4 metaG | ecosystem: Host-associated > Plants > Roots > Rhizosphere > Soil | place: Michigan, USA...
TCCAGAAGTATTCATGCTGTGCTTCACCTCAGTGGGAGTCATAGCCCTGATAGGCTTGCTCCGAAATCGCTGGTTTGCACGGAGACAAGGCTAACGAAATGCTGCCGTGGGCCAATCACCGGCAATGGGGAACTTGAGATCAAAATCTTGTCACTTTACGCTGTGCCGTAATCAGGTGGTTTGAATGCGCGGCCCCTAAGGGCGCCAGGGACTCGTGAAATCTAAAGGTTACGATCTGCTCAGACCGATTTTGGAATGGTGATCAAAAAGCCTGACTAACACGGTTCTATTGCCTCTTTCCAGCGGTACTTCGGATTCCAATTCTTGCTCAGTCCCGCTTTCGACAGCCGTCGTTCAAGAGCCAGTTGAGCAGAAACTTGCGCGGCGATCTTGGTGTCGCTGACTCCCTCGTGAATCGTCGTTTCGGCAGGGTATAGCCGAAGCTTCCAGTACCAAGATCCGTCTTCGGTGCAGCACTCTGCCCTGAGTTGAACGGCAGTGCTGTCGAACTTCAGATCGCAGACGATAATGCGGATGGGGCCCATTGCCAGCAATAGTACAGCCAGTGCGGGCTTAACAATCAATCAAAAGGCCCGCCAGTATGACGGGCCTCGAAATTCGAACTCTGTAAACACTGGCTTAATGCCATTAGCTCAGTCGATATTAGACGGTGAGGGATGGAGTGGATTCCAGAACTCGTGAAAGCGGTTGAGTAGATATTTGGCCCATCGGTAGTAGACAGCAATCAATTCGAGATCTGCGTTTGTGGTCCGTTTGAAAACATCATCAAATTGAGAGCTATCGGGCGAGAGCTTCGCAACTGAACTCTCGGTCGCCGGCCTCGCAAGCCGGACCCTTGAGTATTGAACAGTGACTTCGTCGACTAGTCGAGTGGCTGCCTGGTGCTGTGAGACGTCTGCGTGCCGTTCTTCGATCTCTTGCCAGACGTCGAATGAGTAGAGGATGGCTTTGCCTAGTTCTGACAAATACGTCCCGTCCAGAACTAGCTCCCGATAATTTTCAATGTTGATTCCGCTCGCGATTTCCCTCATCTCTGATTCGCCGAATGGAAGTAGTCTTTCAATCTGCTGTGTAGCGATCATCGTTGCCTCCGTGAAAACTCCGAATCTCTTGCTGTTGCTGAATAGCCCGGACAGCCGTCCCAATGCCAATGTGAAAATGCTTTGCAATCGCCCGCCAGGAGGCACCCTCCGCGCGCATCTGTCGAATCTTTACCGGGTTGACGTAGGTCCGTGGCCGCCCGAGCCTGGCGCCGCGCCTGCGGGCCGCCTGGATGCCGGCGCATACGCGTTCACGAATCAATTCGCGCTCGAACTGCGCCATCGCTCCGATGATGTGAAGCATCAGCCTTCCGGACGGCGTACTCAGGTCGAGATTATCGCGGAGACTCACGAAACTGACGCCATATGCTGAAAGATCCTCGATCGTCGTGACCAGATGCTTCAGCGATCGTCCCAGCCGATCCAACTTCCAACAAACGACCGCGTCGAACTTGCGGCGGTGCGCGTCCTGAACCATCCGATTGAGCTGCGGACGGGATTCCTTGGAACCTGAAACCCCGAGATCAACGTACTCACCGGCGATCGTCCATCCACGCCGCGAGGCGTACTCACGAATCTCGCTGAGCTGCAGTTCGGGATTCTGACCGTTCAGGGTGGAAACGCGCGCGTAGATGGCGATCCGGGAGATCATCTCCATCAGAAGCCTCCTTTGTGGGCGAATTCCTCCAGCAGGACATGACCGTGTTCCATCCCGGCCCAGTGAGCGTCTGCCTCAGCGGTGCCCCGCTTGAAACGTGCAATGATGCCGGATCCGAAGATCCGTTGGCAGAGTAGATCGATCATCCCAAGCCGATATTCTGCGCTACACAGATACTGCCGATCTCGGAGGTATGCATCGACCATCTGCTCGATCTCCGAGCGAGTGATCCGGACCACCTTTTGCGGACTTGAGTTTTGACGGAGAGCTGATGAGCGGTTCATTGGCAGCCCCACTTTCCTGCCGCAAATCCAACCGCTAACAGGCCGCCGACCACTACCGCGCGCGTAAGCACATATTTCAGAGCTTGAAGGTGGATCATCGCGCCACCTCACCATGGAAGCCGCGGATGTAGTTCCTCTTCGCCTCGAGTACGAACTGAGATACGGGCAGCTCCAGCTGCTGCTCTTCCCAATGACTATCGACTGCCCAAGCGAGCCGTTTATAGACCTTATCGATGTGGCGGCCGGACATGTTGCCGGTCGTCTCCAGTCGGAAGATCTCGGCATTCAGGGTGGCGGTCATGGCCGCCAGCGCCTGAAGCAAACGTTGTCGGGCGTCGGATTCTGGCTGGGTTGGTGGGGGAATGGGGGAACGACTGCTACGCTTGTTTGAAGCCATGGTTGCCTCCTCTGTAGGCGACTCGGTTAGCGCTCGTTCGGTGCTGCTAACACCGAACGGGCGCGTCTTGTCTTAGGAGTGTTTTCGGGACGACTCACTTGCGAGTAAGGGTCCACTCCCTATGTAATTGCAGGTCAATCGCTAAAGGTTGGTAACGCTACGGTAACGATAAAGTGTGAAATGTGGGCTAAGCGCATGCAAGTTAGTATAAACGCATGTAGAACACTAAATGCAATATGTTTGTTACAGTTGCTAAGCGCAGCTCAACTGGGGCGAGGCAAGATTTATAACTAGAAAACGCCCTTTCACGGCGATAACACGGGTTCAAATCCCGTCGGGGACGCCAATAAAATCTATAACTTGAAACTACTCGCCCCGTTTTTGCAGCAGTGCGGGGCCGCTTCGGGGACGTAAACGCGATCTTAATTGCATCACCCTCGAAGCGTGCAACACTCTTCTGACCGCCACGTCACAGGACGTAAGGGGCCTCGTGGATAATCTCGCTGCGGGAGGATTGTCATGCTGGTTGACCCCGATCTAGTTGAGATCACAAATGGAGCTCGCGGGATTTTGCGCGGTATAGATGCTTGTATTGAAGCGCAATGTCTTGTTTCTGCCGTGACGCTCATCTATTCCGCAGTCGATGCTCTTTCTGCTCTGACTCGCCCTTTGCATTCACCCGACACGACCCGGAGTGAGTTCCTGAACTGGGTTGAGAGGTATATGAACCCGGCAGAGAAGCTTGGGTGCTCGGCTCATGATTTGAACGGTGCACGCTGCGGAATTCTACACACATATGGTGCTGATTCTCGACTTCGACGAACGGGCCGGCCCAGGGCAATCGTCTACCGATGGACAAATGGCCCCGCACCGGACCCACAGCACCGCAAATCCATTCCGAAGGATGCAATTGTCCTCTGTGTGGAACGCTTGCGGGACGAACTCAAATGCGCGGTTGGTCTCTTCCTCAAAGACGCAGCTTCGGTTCGAGATTTGGAGGAGCGAGTGGAGAAACATCGCCAGGACTTGCTTTGCTACCGCCCTTGGAAGGCTATTCCGATACGTGTTGCCGCCTGATTGCGAAGTGTCCGGGCATTGCCGCGAGTCTTAAGTGAATTCGAGACCCAGTTCAGTCTGCTGACTAGTCGCTAGCTAGCCGTGCGGGAGACGCGTGAGGTGTCTCAAAGAAAACTGTTTCTGAAGCTCGAGGAAGACTAATCAATGCCCACTTTTGCCAATATGGATGTACCGCCGCCCAAAACATGCCAGGAATTCGAAACAATCGTGCAGGAAGCACAGAAAGTGCGATGGCAAAGCCCAAACCTGCAGAAGAATGGTCGCCCCGGCCAAGCTCAGGAAGGAGTAGACATTTTCGGCCAAGACGAAATTGGTCGAAACGTCGGCATCCAGTGCAAGCGCTACAACTTTCCACTTACGTTTGAAGAAGTAACGAAGGAGGTAGAGTCGGCTGCCTCTTTCGCACCGGCACTTTCGGCGCTTTTCATTGCAACGACTGCTCCTCGCGACGCAAAGCTGCAATCCTCAGTTCGATCCTTATCCGAGAAGCGCGTGGCGCAAGGATACTCTGCTGTCGGCCTCCTTTATTGGGACGACATTCTACTCAGTCTGCTCCTGAATAAAGAAGTGTTCAGGGTCCATTATCCGGATTTTGCGCCTTCCCCCGTGGACCAGGATGAAGCGGATCGCTTGGTCGGAGCACTAGAATTGGGCTATTTCGGCGCTGACATCGAGGAGTTTTTGGATCTGATTCTCGGTGAGATAGGTTGGATGGCTCACGAGGATCCCGACCAGGTAACAGTCATATTGCGCATTCTCGAGCGCCGGGTCCAGCTCCCCTAGAACGGCCGTCCAAGCCGCGAACGTGTCGTCTGCATTCGCAAGGGCATCTCGAAGAGCATCAAGCTTGTTGGATCTAATTCCCGTCCCTTTCAGGACCCCCCGGAGAGCATCGACCGTTTCCTCTACCCGAGGTCTCGTCGAATTGATCGTGCTGAACATCGCTTATAACGCACATGTGTTTTCACCGACCCTGTTCACGATACTCGTCGTCATGGCTTTGATCACCACCGCGATCACTGTCCCAGTCTTGAGGCTGCTCAAGATTTCGCACGACGGGTCACTCGCGAGGGAATCATCAGCCCGAGGCTTGAAAGGGGCGGCTCAGCTGACATGACTTGCGGAGATTCGGCGCCGAGGGCGCATGGAGCGCAAGTCCGATGTGCTGTTTAGGCGATCTGCCTGACCGTGATTTCGTAGGCGAATCCATCCGGATCGAAAGGATCAACTCGTCCATCCGCAGTCTCCCCTTGCGGATACATGAAATAGACCAATGGTTTATTGGCAGAGCCGGGCAGGGCGACATCGTGAGCATAGTTGTATGCCATCCAGTTCATCTCCCATGAGCCGAACAAACGCTCATGGGCGCGAGCGACAAGTTCGTCATTCAACGGGCGATTTCCTGGTGGTTCTTCCAGAACAACTTTTCGTACATCCGCTGGATCGACCGGAAACCAACCGTGTTCGCGCAGGTAGACCTCGACGCGGCAGTGCTGGCCTTTGGTCGCTTTATCGGTGGCAACGCCGAGGCTCTTATATCCAAGTTGTGACTTTGCGATTCGCAGACCATAGACATGGCGAGCCGGCAGACCGACAGAGCGGGCGAGCCCGACGTAGAGAGCGTTCAAGTCGGCACATTTACCGCCCATGTCTCCTGACTCCAACATGAAGCGAATGTCGCCTCTGCCGCAGCCGCGAATCTTCGGATCCCGGAAAGTATTCTTCACCACCCAGTCATAGATTGCACGAGCCTTCTCCGTATCCGTAGTTGCGCCTGCAGTAGCCTTCAACGCGGTGTCTTTGACGATTCCGTCGGTAGGAACGTAGCGGGATGGTTGCAGGAAGTAGTTCAGTTCCGAGGGTGAAGCGTGGCGTTCAATTCGCCCGTTCGAGAGTTCGACGCTATAGTTTTTCAACGAGACACGACTCGTCAGTGTGAGTTTGGGTCTCGTGTTTGGCATGAAGCTGGCAGACACAATGCCGAGTGCATTCTGCTTGTCCCGTATCATCTTTACGGTTGCACCTTCGGCAATGAAGTGATTGGAAAGTGTTCTTTGATAGGGTGTGTTGACCCCCAGTGCCGCTGGAAGCCAGATGCGACTAGGACCTTTTGGATTCTTCAATTCGACGTTGGTGACGACCTCGAACGTTCGCCAGCCTTCCGCAGATACATCCGCAAAGGCTGGAAGCGCATCGCCCAAGAGAGAACCAGTGCAAACTGCAAAGCTTGAAGACAAAAAGGTACGTCGATTCACAAAGACTTCTCCCGGGCTCGCTGCTGACTTGATTGTTTGAAGGCAGGGATGAACTTCTTAGAAGAGATCATCGCGAAAGCAAGTGATGTGCGCCTCCATCGTAAGGATGAGGTCCGGTTCAACAATCGATCGCGCAGGACTCACAATTCGCGCATCGATTGTTTTTCTTTGAACGCCACAGGGAAACAGATCGATCGCTACTCGTACTCCCATTGGTTGATTCTCGGTTCCAACCATCGAGCGATGAAGTTCTTCTGAATGATAGCTACTGTTTGCTAAACGATCTCGGCAGCATGCCTCGTTATCGCGAAGGGTGTGCGCTCGAAGTCGATTCTTTCCCGGATTCTGAGGCCAAAATGATGCAAGATGCCCCTCGCTCCAAGAGACGCGTGTCTCTCTGCTCTCCCCGTCTATACTCCCATCTGCTTTCGATCGGTCTTTTCGCTTGTGCGCTGTTCGCGGTTGATGCGCAAGACGCCACGGGTGCACTAGAGGGCCGCCTGATGGACAAGAGCGGCACAGCAGTCGCGAACGCGACCGTGCAGCTCAAGAACGTGGAGACGAATGCTGTTCGCAGCCAGACGACTGACAGTGAGGGGTTGTATCGCCTTGTACAGTTGCCAGTGGGTCACTACTCTTTGACCGTGGATGCACCGGGATTTGCTCGTTTCTCGCAGTCTCCGATTGACATCACGGTGAGCCAGACCAAGCGGATCGACATCCCGCTGACGTTGGCTTCAGTAAAGGAGTCGGTTGAAGTAACGGCGACGACTGCCTCTATTGATACCTCTACCAATACGCTCGGGAAGGTGGTGGAGAGCAGGGAAGTTCTCGACTTGCCTTTGAACGGGCGCAATTTCGCGCAGTTGGGCCTGCTGCAGACTGGAGTCGCTCCGCTGTCTGCCGGCCTGGCAACGCAAGGCGGATCATTGCGATCGGGCCAATCGTACGCGGTGAACGGCCTGCGCCCAGAAGGCAACAACTTTCTGCTCGACGGTGTGCAGAATGTGAACCGCATGGATGGAGGATTCGCTCTCAAAATCCCGATCGACGCCATCGCAGAATTCCGAATCCTGACGAACACAGCTCCTCCGGAATACGGCGCGAACACTGGATCGACGACGAGTGTCGTGACCCGGGCGGGTGGAAATCAGTTCCACGGCACGGCGTATGAGTTTTTCAGAAATGACGCTCTGGATACACGGAACTACTTTTCGCCGGAAGTCGAGCCGCTGAAGCAGAACCAATTCGGAGCCACTGCAGGCGGCCCGATCAGAGAGGACAGGCTGTTCTTCTTTTCGTATTACGAGGGATTCCGTAACCGCCAGGGAATCACGACTTCGGCGACGGTGCCGACCGACGCGGAGAAGCACGGAGACTTTTCGGGTATCGGGCATCCGCTGATCAACTTCGCTGCCGGCGGAGTGCCATTCCCCGGCAATCAGATCCCCCAGGCAGCCTTTGACCCTGTTGCCGTGAACGTTGCAGCTCTCTATCCTTCGGGCAATGTAACGCCTTCCGTTTACACGGCCACGGTTGTGGGTACGAACGATGACGATCAGACGGGAATACGGTTCGACTTTCACCAGGCTGACAAGAGCCAATACTTTGGGCGCTATTCGTACTACACCGGGTACAACATCAACCCGGTTTCGGTACGCGGGTCAGACATCCCGGGTTTTCCAACGCGCGATGATTACACTGCTCACTCTGTTGTTGGTTCCAACACGTTTCTGCTTTCTCCTTCCAAGGTCAATTCCGTGGAGGCTTCTTTCTTCCGCTACCAGTTCCTCTTTGATGAGCGGCTGAATCGCACCCCACCGCGCAGCCTGGGATTCGATTACGATTCGGCGTCTGCAATCGGCCAGGGACCGCCGTTTTTCAATCTCTCCGGCTACTCGCCGATTGGCGGTGCGATTACGGGACCGCGGACATCCGTTCAAAACACGTATGAAGTCCACGACGGATTTTCGTGGATCCATGGAAATCACTCCCTGAAAGTAGGCGGCGAGTTCAGGCGCAACCAGCTAAATCTGTTTCAGTCGATCGCACCAAATGCATTCTTCATTTTTGCATCGTCCTTCCCGACCAACGACGCCTTTGCAAACCTGCTGCTGGGTGCGCCGGTTGTGTTCTACCAGGGCCGCGGAGACTTCACACGCTACGTGCGCAACTGGAACATGGGTGTCTACTACCAGGACGAATGGCGCATGACAGGCAAATTTGCACTGAACTATGGCATGCGCTACGAAATCATCAATCCCAACACTGAGACGCGCAACCGGCTCAACGCATTCATCCCCGGAGTGCAATCAAATGTTATGCCAAGTGCTCCTACGGGCGTGCTTTTCCCTGGGGATCCGGGAGTTTCGAAAGGAATTGCCGCGAGCTACTACAAGGGCTTCATGCCCAGAGTGGGCTTCGTATGGGATCCGACGGGCCAAGGGAAATGGTCCATCCGTTCTTCGTATGGCATCTTCTATGATCCCTTTGCAAACGGTTCAGGTGTAACTTCGCAGGGGCCGATCAGTTCGTTGCCCTGGGCGCAGTTTGAACAGATCACGCCCCCCAGGCTCAAATTCGACTCTCCCTATAGCAACGTGGAGATACCGGCGCCGAACACATTTCTGAGTCCCTCCACGCCGTTTGTGATGGACACGAAGGCTCGACCGTCGAATGCGCAGGATTGGAATCTCTCGGTTCAACGTGAAATCGCAAAGAGCTATGTTCTGGAAGTCAGGTATGTGGGTACGAAGGGAACACATCTGCCCCGGAACGTTGACGCCAATCCTGCGGTGTACGGCCCAGGAGCCACTGCGCAAAATGCTGATCGCAGGCGAGTTTACGCGAACTGCGCTCCGAATAACGGCTCATGTCAGTTTGCAACCATTGCAGAGCTCACTTATGGCCAGAATTCGACATATCACGCCGGTCAGATGAGCTTCTCAAGACAGTATGCCGGTGGTATCGGGTTCAATGTTTCCTACTGGCTATCGAAAACTCTTGACTATCTCTCGTCTATGAATCTGCAGGGCGCTTCAGCAAAGCCACTCAGCGGAGAGAATGACCTTGCCCAGAATCCCTTCGACCTCAAAGCGGAGCATGGCCCTTCGATCTTCGACGCAAGGCACCGGTTTACGGCCAGTGCTAGCTGGGAGATCCCATTTGCGCGTAAGACTCATGGATTTCGCAAGACGCTGCTGGATGGATGGCAACTGAACGGAATCGCAAGCGCGAATTCTGCGACGCCTTATACGGTCTACGACAGCGCAAATGTCTCGCTTCAGGCATCTGCACCGCCGATCTCCGGTTTCTTTGCGAGCAGGCCGAACCTGGTTGGCGATCCAAATGGCGGCCCACACACGGTCAGCCACTGGGTCGACAAGACACCATTTCAGCGGCTCGATCCTCAAACGCAAGCCGGGCAGTTCGGCGATGAGGGCAGAAACGCGGTCCGCGGCCCTGCATCTGCTGACGTAGATCTCTCCGTGATGAAGAGCCTGATGGTGACTGAGCGAGTCCACGCCCAATTTCGCGCCGAATCCTTTAACTTAGCCAATCACGCCAACTTCGGTCTACCGATTGCCGACGTCGCGTCGCAGGATTTCGGCAGGATACTGCGGGCCTCGCCGCCCCGGTTGACCCAGTTCGCATTGAAGTTACTCTTTTAGTTCACAGGATGGCTATGGTTCAGTCTGAGGCGAGTACCACTTATCCGGGATGGAAGGTTGTGCTCGCTGGCTTCTTCGGAGTCATGAGCAGCTTTGCTGCGGTGGTTCCTTATACCTTCGGAGTATTCCTCAAGCCGCTTTCAAGCGAATTCGGTTGGCATCGAGAGGCCATTTCGGCCGGATTCAGCGTTGCAGCGCTTACAGTGGCTGCAGCATCGCCGGCGCTCGGATACCTTCTCGACAGATTTGGCCCGCGCCGGATTGTTCTTCCGTGCATTGCGATTTTTTGTAGCGGCTACATATCTCTGGCGTGGCTTACGCCTCACCTCATCCACTTTTATCTGGCATTCTTTGCCATCGGGCTCGTCGGCAACGGTACCGCTTACCTGGGATATTCGCGCGCAATATCAACATGGTTCGTTCGCCGGCGCGGTCTAGCTCTCTCTATGATGCTTGCCGGAGGCAGCTGCGGAGCAATGCTGCTGCCTGTGATTGCTCAATCCGCAATTACGCACTATGGCTGGCGAGGTGCTTACGCCATCCTCGGTCTGCTTGCATTCGTACTCGGCTTTCCCTTGGCGGCATTGTTCCTTCGCGAGCACCCAACTGCAGTGCAATCGACACAGGGCTCGTCGAAGCCAGACGGTATAGTTCGAGACGCTCTGAGAGGCAGGATTTTCTGGATCATTGCCGTAACCGTTTGTCTTTATGCAAGCAGTTTGAATGGAGCGCTGGCTCATCTCTCGGCACTTTTGACCGACAGAGGAATCTCTGCGGAAGGATCAGCCTATGCCGTCTCGATCATTGGAGCCTCAGCTTTGATTGGACGCGTCCTCACAGGTTTGTTCCTTGATCGATTCTTCGGACCTCGCGTGTCGCAGTGGATGTTACTCATGACCGTGATTGGGATGGGCCTTCTGTCGGTCGCCCATTCTTTGGTCTCGGGGTTGGTGGCCGCATCCCTCATTGGTTTCAGCATGGGCAGCGAAGGCGACATTACACCATATTTGCTGAGCCGCTACTTCGGGCTCAAACGCCTTTCCACTCTGTACGCATTTACGTGGACGATGTATGCGATCGGTGCCGCTGTCGGCCCGATCGTAGTAGGAAGACTTTTCGACTCGCTCGGATCGTATCGGCCAGCAACAATCCAATTGCTGGCACTGCCTGCATTTGTTCCTTGTCTGCTCATGTTCCTGCTGCCCCCGTATAACAATCCGGCAGACGCAGGCGAGACCGCGTTCTCCGAATCGGCTATTGAAGTTCCCGTGGAGACGATGTGAATTGCTGGCTTCACGAGATTTTGTGGGCTCATGCTGATCTCGCGAGAGCTAGTTACCAGAGTATTTTCAAGCTGAGTTGAATCTCTCTGGATGGACCTGCAGTGGTGATCTTGCCGAAATTGGTATCGGACATGTTGCTGTCTGGGTTCATAAATTGCGCATGGTTGAGCGCGTTGAATGCGTCGGCCCGAAACTGCAGGGCCGTGATCTCGCTTAGGCGTATGAGCTTGCCGGCGCCGATGTCCCAATTATTGATGCCGGGGCCGGTAATGATATTGGGAGCCGAGTTTCCAAAGTAGTTCGGCGCGGGTTTGGCGAAACAGGACGTATCGAACCAATAGTGACCGTTGCTTCGCACACTTTTGTTTTTCAAGGTGGACCTGCCGTCACAGAGTTGATCTGCGCGAAAATTGGTCATCGGGTCCATTGAGGTGCTGCTCGCAGCCAAGACCGTAAAGGGAAATCCCTGCGAGAAGGTTGCAATCGCATCCAGAGTCCAGCCGCCCACGATGCGGTCAAAAGCTGGGGAAATATCGTTGAGGTGGCGCTTTTGTTTCCCAATGGGCAGATCCCAGACGCCGCTTGCAACGAGACGTCGCGGCACGTTGTATCCTGTCATTCCCTTGTCGCAGCTCAGGCACACGCCTCTCTGATTGAGGCCGACCGGCGCGCCACCCTGCTCTGTGTTGCTCAATGCCTTTGACCATGTGTAATTTGCCACGAAGCTCAAACCCTGGGTGAACTGGCGCTGGATCTTTGCGACAAACGCGTTGTAGCTGGACGTCCCCTCATTCGCCGCCGCATATATGTAGTTGAACTGCTTGTAGGGACGGACGGATTGATCGCAAATCAATGAGCCACGCACCGAGCAATCGTCCGCATTCCACCGTATCGGCAGTTTGCGAGATTGTGTTCCGATATAGTCGACCTCGACGATTGTGTTGGAAGCGAGTTCATGCTGGATCGCGAGACTCCACTGGTTGATATAGGTTGTGCGGAGCTTGCTATCCAGATTGAAGAGTGTGCCGCTGATATTGTCGGCAAAGCTCTGGCTGATCTTGACCTGCGTCATGGGCGGAAAGACGTTTTGCCCGAGAACGAAACTTGGTGTCACCGGAGATTGATTTGTGATCGACTGTACAATCGCGACGCCGGGTGCGGTAATAGCGAATAGTTCGCAGATGGCGTTCTCTGCCGGATAGTAAGTTCCTGCGCCGGCCCGGATCGTTGTTCCGTGCAGGAACGTGGGCTGCCAGGCAATGCCCGCACGCGGCGCGTAGTTGTTGAGATCGATGTTGTAGATCTTTGGGCTGATTTGGCCTAACGCAGCGAACTTCACCTGACCGGTATTGAAGTCAAATTCGTGAGGATAGTTTTCATTTCCAACCGGGTTCGGCGGCGTACTGAGATTCCATCCGAGCCCAAGATTAAAAGTGAGATGTGGGAGAGCCCGCCATGTGTCTTGAAGGTAAGGCGAAGCTGCGATCCACCGAAAGTGCGTGCGTGGCATCGAGGTCACACTGCCGTTCATTGGCGTGCCGAGCAGAAAATCGGCAAAAGAATTGCCTGAACCTGCCACGGGCGTGAGTTGCCCTGAACTGTTGAGCTCCAGTTGAGCTGTGTAGGTAGGGTTGAAGTAGACACCGCCACGCGAGAAGAAGTTCGAGCTTTCCTGGACTGTTCGAACATAGTTCAGATCGAACCCAAAGCTCATCTCGTGCTTCGCCTTTAAAAGATTCACGCCTTCGTGCATCTGATACTGGTTATCAATGTTGCCGATGAGACCCTGAGCGCGTCCGAAAGATGGAGTCGCAGTGGTAGCGCCGGATACATTGAAGCCAGAAATATAGAGACCGGGTAAGCCATTCGGGTCGGCAGTTCCAGTGAATCCTATCTTTCCCTGTACATCCGTCTCAGTTGCTCCCGCATTGAACACCAAAGTGTGAAGAAAACCCAGGCGAAGCTCATTCACAAGATGTGGGGTCAAGGTGCTGGTGAGCTGACTGCTGTAAAAGTGCGTACTCAATGGGAAGCCATAGCCGGCGAGAGGGAAGAGCGCTGCGTTTACCGTAGGCGAGTTCTCATTCACATACTGGCCGAAGAAACTGTTCCCGGAATTCAGGTTTACGTCGATACGCGCGCCGTATTGATCGTAGTTGTCGGTCGTGACCGGGTTTCCGATTAGATTTTGATTACTGAAATGCGGAGCGGAGACGTAATAGGCAAGCAGCTTATTCGACATTTCGTTGATGCGGTCGGCAGGTATGATGTTTCCTGCGAATGCCTGTCTCTTGCCAGTGCTCGAGTCATAAGTCGCCGGATCATAGATCACCGTGCTCAACTCGGAAAAATCGCCCTTGAACATCGATGCAGAAGGTACCGTGGCCTTCACGGTATTCGAGAGAACCTGACGCCGGCCCTCATAGTGGCCGAAGAAGAATAACCGGTTTCGAAGGATCGGCCCGCCAATCGCACCTCCGAACTGGTTGCGATGAAACGGGCTGGCCTTGGCGTAGGGTGGATCAAAATACTGTCGTGTGTCGAATGCAGTGTTTCTGACGAACTCGAAGAGTTCGCCGTGCAGATGATTGCTTCCTCCCTTTGTTGCGACGCTCACCACACCTGCGTCGTTTGGCCCCACGGAAGGGAGGAAGAATCCTTCGTGTATCTTGAATTGGTCAACGGCCGCGACAGAAAGATTGAGTGACGCCTGGCCCAGACGGCTCCCGGCCGTGGGTATGCCGTTGATCATGAATCCGGTAAGGTCCTGCTCATTTCCAGCGATGATGATGGTTCGATCGGGGTGACCGACCTGGAGTGTCGTGAAGTCTGATACTGTCGTGCCGGAAGTTTGCGTAGCTCCGGACAAGAGTCCCAGTTGAAGGAAATCTCGGCCGTTCAAAGGCAGTTCTCTCACATTTACGGATTCGATGAGCGTACCGAGTTCGTTTGATGTGGGTTCCGACAATGCTGCTGAACCGGAGGCATCGACGGTCACCGTAGCCGATGCGGAACCAGGACCAAGCAGAATATTGTGAGTTGCACGTTGGGAGAGGGTCACTCGAAAATTGTCGAGTGACAAGGTTCTGAAGCCTTCTGCAGATGCTTGAAGCGAATACACCCCTGGCTGGACAGAAAGGAATGCATACACTCCCTCCGTGTTCGTGTGGGTCGTCAACTGTACGCCTGTATTCGCGCTGCTCAGAACAACTTCGCAATTCTGAATTACGGCGCCCGTGGCGTCCTGAACGATGCCTTCGACGACCGATGTGCTGGATTGACCGCAAGCCTGCTGCGACACCTGGTTGAAAAGAAATGCAAGAGATGCAAGTACGATTGCAAACTTCCGCATCTGTTCCCCGTTCCTCTTCTCGCAGTCGTTCATGTCGACTGCGTTGTCTCTGATGCACAGTCTCCAGTCCAACGTGGGCGAAGCTGCCCCTGTGGATGCGTGATTCAGATATCTTGTCGGGGAATCAACAGCAAAGGCTACGCTCGAATCGCTCCAATCACATCGGCTGATGGGCTTGGCGGAATCTCCATCTTAAGTTTCATATTGCTTGTGATTTAGATCACCGAAGACTTGGTCTTCCGTTGCCGTGAATGCACGAATGCCGGAGGGCTTTTGACCTCCGGCATTCGATATTGAGGCAGGAGTTATTGCACAGGGAACGGGATGCTTACAGAGGAAGTGACGCCGTTGGAGGAGCCCTGAACCTGCAGAGTGTAGTTGGCGATGGTGGTGGTGTTCACCGTCTGAACGTACACGTAGCCTTTCACGGCGGATGTGCCGGTGATGGCGGGAGGCTGAGTTGAGACCGTGCACGTGGGAATGCTGACTGCACCGGAAGGGGCGATCACTGTGCAGGTGAGTGGAACAGTACCTTTGAATCCGCCACTCGGTGTGACTGTGATTGGAACGTGGATTGAGCCGCCGCGCCAGGTGATGGTGAATGTGCTTCCTGACAGACCAAAGGAAGCATTCGAGGTCGATCCCTGGATGACGTATGACGCCGCTGAGACTACGCTCGTACCCAGGGTGGGGCTGACGGCGATGGTCTTGAGGGTCAATGTATTTGATACGTTGACAGGTCCTGTGTACCGCGTCGAGGCCGCTGTCGGGACAGAACCGTCCGTTGTGTAGTAGATGACGGCGTCGGGCGTCTTGCTGGTGAGCTTCACGTTTTGTGGCGTCGAGTAGGTTCCGCCACCGGGCGAGAAGTCGGGATGGACCGCCTGGGTGGTGTAGGTCCAACTGAGAAGTTTCTGGCTGGCAGATAGCCCGCCCGTGCCGCCGGTGAAGCCGACGTAGGCGGTGTTTCCGCCCACTATCGACGGAATGTTCATTGCTTGCGAGTAGGTGAAGGTCTTGTTGGTTACGAGGTCGAGCAGTTTGAGATTGAGAGTCAGGCCCGTGTACGACACGGTCGCCTGGATCGAGTCGCCGCTGTTCAGTTGAATTCCGCTCGGGCTGATGTCGACGGTAGGCGTGATGGGCGCTTGTCCATTGGTGTAGAAACCGGTGGAGTCGCTACCGCTTCCGTTGAAGTTGTAGAAGTTGAATTTCACAGCGACGCTTTTCAAGATGCCACCATAGCCTAGTCCAGAGGCGCTTCCGCCGAGAGCGGTTGGGCCTACGTTCTGGATGGTGAAGGTGAATCCGTTGGCCTGTGCGTTGGAGAGCTGGAACTGGAAGGTCGTCGTAAACGCCTGGATGTTGATCGGCGTGTTCCAGTAGACACTGCCGGCTTCGTTCAGGCCGCCGTCAGTTAATTGCAGGCGTGTGTCGTTGCTCGCGACCGCACTGCCATTGAACTGAAGGCCGGTGGTATTGGAGAAACCGTTGGCGAAGTTGATGGTGTTTCCGCCGACCTGAATTACATATGCGGCGGTGGTGATGTTGCTGTTCTGGAGCGCGGGGTCAATGGCGATGGCCTTAATCGTCTTAGAAACTGTGACCGAAATCGGACCGGTGTAGAGCGCGGATGATGCCGAAGGATTGGATCCATCCGTGGTGTAGTAAATCTTCGCGTTCGCGTCGGCGTCGGATAGAGTGACGGTTTGAGCGGAGCCGTAAGTCCCGCCAGCCGGCGAGAACGTGACGGACGCTGTCTGAGAGGTAAAGCTGAAGGTAGCTGAGCGCACGGTGCTCTGCAGGTATCCCGGCGCGCTCGCGATGGCCTTGATTGTTGTGTTGGTGCTGATAGTAAGCGGACTGGTGTATTCGGTTGAGGCGGGAGTTGGGATCGATCCATCGAGCGTGTAGTAGATGGCAGCTGATGGTGTGGTCGAGCTCAGCGTGACGCTCTGGGGCGAAGAGAATGTGCCTCCGTTAGGGCTGATGGTCGGGATCGCGGCCGTGGGCTGGCCGTTCAGCAGCCCGTACACATCCACTTCTTTTTGCGCGGCGACGTAGACCTTTCCGTTGGTCACGACGGGAATGGAAAATCGATTGGCGGGCCCGACGTTGTCTCGAGTTGGATTGGTGTCGCTCTGATAGATCGTGCTGGTGAGATCGTTGGCCTCCCATGCGTAGAGAACGCCGGGACCTTTGGTGTTGAATTGATCGACCCGCACTGCCCATGCGATGCCATTCTGGGTTCCGTTCGAAGAGACTGAGAAAGATGGGTCAGGGTACGCGGAGGTGATGGGCGACTTGCTAGCGGGCTGGGTATCCATTACACCCGCATTCAACTTGAAGAGCATGGGCACGTTGTTCTCAGCCCACATGTATACATTGCCCTGCCAGTAGGCGGGAGTGCTCCAGAATCCCTTAGCTTGTGGAACGACGCCGCTGATGTCCTGAAGAGCATTCGTGCTCGAGGTCGTGCCTGCAACGTAGCCGCCGAGATTATCCCGATTCAGTACAAGGATTCTGCCCTCTTTTCCGGCAGTGATAAGCAGGTGCGGATGCGATCCTGGCTGATCAGGGGGCATCAACAGACCGCCGGAGCCCTGATCCCAGTCCATGGTATTGAGGGTCTGGTAGTTAAAGGGCGTAAAGCTATCGACGGGAGTGATCTTGCCATTGGCGAGACTGAACGCGACAACGCTTTCGCCGTAGGAACTGCCCGAGTTGAAGGGAGGAGTGCTGGTGCGGCTGCCATTGCCGGTGACGACGTACATGCGTCCGTTGGTGGTATCGATGGGCAAGCCAGCACCAGCGGCCCAGATACCGGCTCCGGATCCATTGGGAGAGAGGCAAAGAACGGAAGTTTGCTGAAGCGTCGCCGCGTTGTATGAGAACAGCCATCCGTGCCACGGCCCGTTGTCCCCGTGGGATGCATAGCCTATGTAGACGAAGCCGTTGTAGAGGGCGAGGGCCGGACGCTGATTCTCCCAGAGTGCGCTGAAGGCTAGCTGACCGCCGGAGCTTCCGTTGCCAGTGCCGGCGACACTTGCCGTGATGTTGACGGGGCTGTTGGGCTGCTCTTTGCCGGTGATGATGTTGATTGCGTGCAGGCGGGAAAAGTAGGCGCCATTCTCCTTGGTTGAGCCGACCACGTACATGGTGTTTGTCGCGGTGTCGATCGCGGGAGTTCCGGTGATGCCGACAGTGGGCGCGACGTCAGGTGAGCCGTTGTCCTGCCACGGAACTGCAACCGCTCCAGAAGCTGCACCGTATGCGGAGGTCAGCAGGCTGATCTGCCAGATCGGCTTCGCATTAGCGCCGCCGTTGGAATCTGCGTCGTAAGCGTAGATCGAGTCGTTTTCTGTCGCGACGAAGACTACGTTGTGCACCAGGCCATCACTCATCTTGAGAGCAGGAACGTAGAGAGGCTGAGCGTAGACAGTGCTATCCACCGGAAGCGAGAAAAGCTTTCCGAAAGAACTTGCGTTGACGTTGGACGGAGTGAGCGCAGTCTCCTGAGTGTTCTGTCCGGCGTGTCCCAGATCGTATCGCCACGTCAGCACCGGAACGGGAGTGGGAGCCTGTGCGAACAGCGCCGGTGCAATTGCGCAGAGAAGAGCCCACACGCAGATCTGGGTAAGGACTGATGATGTCGGGACAGGTATCGACCGAGCTGGTACGCGGAAGTACTTGAGGAGAGCAGTCATTTGGCCTTCAATTGGGGAATTACAAGAAGTTTGATGCAGTGACGATACCGACAATTGTCGCCTGCGCACGCGTATTTTTAGAAATGGGCGTTGCGAGGAGGCCGTAAAGCAATATCTTGTACAAGGACTTTGGCGTGAGTTCCGAGGGGGTTGATGACTTGAAGGTTGGCGCGGCTGCCACTTTTCTGGACATGCTCAGAGCAGCTTTTCGTGAACAGAAATGAAAAGGCCCGGATCGTAATCCGAGCCTTCCGCTGCAAAGCATTGCGTCTTAAGCGACCATGCTTCCGACGCGGTTTTTGACCTGCGTGTTGACCCATTCAAAAGTCTTGCGAAGTCCCTCTTCCAACGGTCGCGACGGAGCCCATCCAAGCTTCTCGGCGATGAGCTTGTTGTCGGAGTTTCGCCCGCGCACGCCGAGTGGGCCGGGGATATGGCGTATGCGAAGTTTCTTTCCAGCAATCTTCATGGCGAGCTCAGCCAGTTGATTGATAGAAACCATCTCCTCAGAGCCGATGTTGACAGGGCCTGCGAAGTTGGACTCCATCAGCCTGCGAACTCCTTCGACGCATTCGTCTACGAAGAGGAAGGAGCGAGTCTGCTTCCCATCACCCCAGATCTCAATTTCGCCATCTTCGGGAGCTTCGGCAATTTTGCGACAGATTGCTGCCGGGGCCTTTTCCTTGCCGCCTTCCCAAGTGCCGTCAGGTCCGAAGATGTTGTGGAAACGTGCGACATGAACCTCGAGGCCGTAGTTACGTGAGTATGAAGCGTAGAGACGTTCACTGAAGAGCTTCTCCCATCCGTACTCGCTGTCGGGCGCCGCGGGATATGCCGATGCCTCTGAGCAGACCGGGTTATCGGGGTCTTCCTGGTTGTAGGCCGGATAGATGCAAGCTGAAGAAGAGTAGAAGATGCGCTTGACGCCAGCCTTGCGGCCTTCTTCGAGGATGTTGAGGTTGATGCTGGCGGAGTTGTGCATTACGTCGGCATCGTGGTCGCCGGTGAAGATGTAACCGGCACCCCCCATATCGGCAGCGAGCTGATACACGTCCTCGATGCTATCGACGGCTTGCCGTGCGATTTGCGGGTCCCGAAGGTCCGCCTGGACAAACTCATGACATGCCGTTTGGGAAAACTCAGGATATTTAAGGTCGACACCACGAACCCAGAAACCCTCATTCGCGAGACGCCTTGCAAGATGACTGCCTATAAAGCCGCCGGCACCACAAACCAATACACGCTTCACTGGTTCACTCCTTAATGTAAGCAGCCCGCAAGGCTTGTCGAGATCGGAGGTCCAGAAGACCTCACGCGGGACGCTGATTTGAATTTAAGACATCTCGGCCTTGAGGTTGAAGATGCCTCTTCAATTCGCGGCGTTGCCTTCAATCAACTTACCAGAGCAGTTAGCAACGGGGAGTTTGGGGGCAGAAGACGCCTAGCCGTGGCCTAAGGGCTGCTACGGCTGGCTATTCCGACGTGCAGTTTGATTTCAAGACGCCTGTTGGAATTGTTCTGAATCCGGGGAGGCCAAGGGAAGACCCTTGAGAAACTGTGCAAGTTTCGTGAGATCAATGCGAGTGTTCGGGCCATCGGCGGTCTCTTCGGCGGCATTCTGCTGGAAACTGAAGCCAACGCCGTCATCGCCGGAGCGGACGACGGTTGCATGGACCGTCAGGTTGCGGCCCATTCCTGCCTCGTCCGTGCGCTCTAGCGTGATGGGGAAGGAGGTGCCTGGGATCCAGCGATCTTCCGTGATCATGTAGAACCCGGCAACGCTCACATCGCCAACTGTGTATTCCTTGGAGGAGCGGACCATACCGAGCCACGCAGTGAGGGGTGGCATGCTATGCCGATTCGCGACACGTTGATCCGGGCAGAGCCAACGGATCAGTCGCTTCATCAGCGGCTCCTTTGCGGTGGTAGGCGTCATGGTTCTCTCCGATGGGGGATTCGCGGAATCGATGACTCTGGCGTCAGCGAATTTCGGAAGCTTTTGAGTTGTTTCAGCACTGCTGTTGATTTCTACGTTCATAGTGGCAGATTCCTCTCCCGCACACCAGTAGCAAGCCCAATTTCAAAGGGTCGAGCATACAACGTAGCATCTGTGAGAAGGGGCTTCCATCCCTCATAAGTTGAAAGGGCATAAAAATTTAAGCTTTGCCGGCAGGTGGTGTTACCTAAGTCGCATAGACCTTTGGGATTCTAGCTTGGCTAGAGAAATCGGGCGAGGGCGATCTTGTCGGTGGCCTGGGAGGGCTGGATGTCGTGGCTGATATGGCTGAGAGCCTCCGGCATCACAAATTCGACCGCGACGCCGTCGGAACCGCGGCGAATGATGCGGGAAAGAACATTGATTGACTGCTTCTTTTCGCCCAGAGAGCAGGGTTTCTGAAGAGTCATCTGAATCATCGTGCCCGGCATCCACCGGTCGTCGGTAAGGAGATACATGCCGCTCATGCTGATGTCGGCGACATCTTTCGGCTTTGGCGCTCCACCGGTGAAATAATGGGCCACCATTCCTGGAACATAGCGTCTTATGGATCGGCGTCGATCGCTGGGAGACGAACCCGAATTCAGCCAATGCCTCAGTTTTGAACGCAAGGAGCCCATCGCGGGCTCAACTTTCGTCTTGGCAACGGGCTGCTTTGGCTGGGGGTCCAGTGCGGGGGAGATTGGATGCGCCGGGGCTGCGGCTTTCGCGGGTGCGGCATGCTCCTGAGGGGCTGAGGCTGCGGGGAGCTGTTCCTCAGCGGGTGGTGGCGGAGAGGGTCTGGAATGCTGCGCACGCTGCAGCTTTTCCTGCAAAGACGCGACGAAGTCTCCCGGCCTGTGAACCTCAGTGCTTGCGGAATCTCGTAGCACCGGCTTCGGAGGCATCGCGTCAAAAGCATCAGGTTTGTAGGCTGAATCTGCAGCCGAGGATTCAGCTCTTGCAGGCGATTTGGTTGGCGAGCCCGGTGGTGCCGTCGGAACATATCGTTCAGTGGCTGGCGGCGTCGCGGATTGACGTTCTTCAGACGTTGCGGAAACAGCGGGAGCAGCAGGTTTTACTCGAGTAGTGGATTCGGTTTCAAGGCCTGGAGAGTCGAGACGCTTCGCAGGTGTTGGCGACTTCGCACCCGTCATTGGAGCTACCGCTGTCGGCATACTAACTTGCCACATGCCATAGGGCACGGCGGTGAAGGTTGTAGCGGGAGGCGCGGGAGTATTAGCTTTGGCCTGCACATCCGCCCTGGCTGGAGCGCTCGAATTTGGTTCGTCCGCAATTGCAGGTTTCTCGTCGGAAGCAAGAGGCTTGGCCGCCGGTCGAGCCTTGGGAGGAATAGAACTGGCCGAGGCGGCCCGGGTTTTCGCCGGGGAGTCGGCAGCGGTCTTCGGAGTATTTGACTTCCGCCCGTTATGCCGGAGGGCCTCGGGTAAAGATTCCTGAGCGGTGGTCTCGGATTTCAATGCCGGAGGCGGCTCGGGAGGGGCAATCCGCCCTTTTTGCGGCGCTGGTGGCGCTGAGACGACCCAGTTGGAGAAGAGGTCTTCAGGGTCAATACGGTGCTCGATAATGGCAGGCTGGACTTCACGATATGAGTCGCGAATCAATCCGGAAGCAGCGAACGAGGGCTCAGGCTCGTTGCTCCCCTGACGACTGATGAGTTCCTTTGGCTCGACGACGCTGCGAGCTTCAGCGACCTTGGCTACGGCGGTAAGGACAGAGTGTTCGAAGTCTGGGACCGGCGAGGAGCGGGTAAATAGAGGCGTTTCCTGAACGGGATTCGAGGCAGTGAGAGCAGCTGGTCCCGCGGATGGGACGGCGCCGGAGGCAACTGGTTCCTCGCATGGCTCAGTCGTCTCGGGTGCCGGCAGGCTTGCCGCAGCGAGGAGAACCTCCAAATCACTGGAAACACATACGATCAGCCGATCATTAGTCTCGGTCTTGGTGAGGTTAAGGGTGTTTGGCGGAAGAATCAAGGCACTCGCGACTTCCGGATGGAAGGCGGGAAATTCGATACCCGGGCCCATTTCCGCAGTGTCGAGCACCCGGTACTCCTGATCGAGATAAATGATGTCGAAAGGGAACACCCGCGGCACAGCCGGAATGGTGTGGAGGGGTGTGAGCCACAGCCCAGACGTGGAATCCATTCCCATGCCACTGATGACAATGTCCAGAAGCTTCAGAGGCTGATTGCCGCTGTCGGCGAGCGTCAGCCTGGAGTTAAGAAGGACCCCGCGTGCCAAATTGTATGCAGAGTAGCCTCTGTTGTTCATAATGCACGTTTTCAGGGATTAGCCCTACTTCTCCCTCGCGTGATCCATGCGCGCCTTTGTGCGGAAAACCCGGCGACGGATCGAGCGGCGCTGCGCGGGAAATCGGAGCGGCGGTGAAACCGGTCGCAGGATGGGATTCTCTCAGGTTAGGGTGTCAAATTCAACCGGAACATGAGAAAGAGGATGCGGCACGGAACCGAGAATGAAATTACTTCGGAGTGTGCGAGGAGATGGCTCGCCCGGAATGCATCGATTTGCAGCCCTGAAATGTGTCAGCCGAACGTGTCTGGGTCACGTTCGGCTGAGGGTGGGGAAAAGATCCGGGAAAAGGAGTTCAGGCTACAGAACGGTAAGACGGGTAACGACGGTGCAATATGGGAGATGAGTGGTCTTCTTTACGGTTTTGCCGTCGTTGAGATTTTCAGTCACGCCTACTTCGGGCTTGAGGACTTCCATCAGCTTTTCTACGCGATTCTTCTGAGCGCACAGCTGCTCAAAGGCCTTCAGAATCTTGCGCAGTTCAGACGATGCCTCGTCGTACGCGAAGCGGTAAACGTCTTTCCGAACATTCTCTTTCATGGTCTCTCTCTCCAGCTGTCTACGATTCAAAGTCTAGCTATTTCTGCTGAATGGTTCATCGCACGATCGTGGTAACAAAAGTACAACTAACATCCTGGTCCTTTTGACCCGTCAGGGCTGTTCTGGTGACCCCGAGCACAAACCAGTTGGGTACCTCAAAGCGGCAGTCCAAGATCCCATTCACTTTCGTGCTACCTCACACGATCGGAGTTGCTGCCAGCACCTGGCTATCCGGAGTCCGTCAGAACCTTCAACCGGGAGGAGGTTTGCAAGCGCATAGCAGAGGTTCGCGAGTCCGAAGAGTGGCGCCTTGGTGGAGGCGGCAATCAAGAGGAGATTCGTGACCGGGCCTGCGGCAGCGACGATCAGGTTTTGGGTTGGCGTGCCGTTTTGACGAACCGTATATAGTCCCTTGTTCCACTTCATTCCGACGTTCTTGATTTGAAGACCGAGCAGAAGTGCGGCTACCACGTGACCGCATTCATGCAGCAGCATGGCGACGATACCGAGTCCGAGACCTTGCGTGAACGGAAATAGCCACCGCACGATGGACATTTATCTGCTCCGACGAGACATGAATCCATCATTGAACAGGAAGAGCAGAGCAGACCGGCGCCGAAGAGAAAAATCGGCACTGACGTCACTTGTGGGAAGGATTGATCTGTATCAGGAGTAGAACGGGAAAAATGGTTGAGCCCCGACAGAGGGTTTGCTGCCGGGGCTCCGATTCGCAACGCGACGCTGAGGTATAGATCTATCTAATATTGGCCCTTCAGACTGAGCCGCTCTAAAGTTCTTGCACTTGCCATGTGGCTTACTTACTTTAGGAGGCTGTCGTTGAGTGCTTGTCGGTCTTGATTTCGAGCTCATTTACGACCTGCTGCACGTTGGGGACTTTCTTAGCGAGATCCTCAGCTTCCTTCTTCTGCTTGGCGGTCTTTACCGAACCTTTGATCACGAGAGTGCCGTTTTTGGCTGAAGCACGGATGCTCTGATCGTTAAGGGCAGCGTGGGCCTTGATCATAGCCTTGTAGTTGTCTTCGATCGCGCTGTCGAGGTTCGAAGCGACTGAGCCGGCGTTGCTCTCTCCCGGAGGCCGAACGCCGATTTCGTTCGCAATCGTGTAGTCGGGCGCCGCCTGTTTCGCGGCGTTCTCCGCCTGATTCTTGAGATCCATGGAATCTACATCGCCCTTAAGGGTCATCACGCCTTTGTCGCGATCCTGAGAGACGCTGACGGCGCTGAGATTGCTGTTCTTCAGTGCATCGTTAACCTGAGATTTTTCGTCCGGGTGGGCTGGCTTGTTGCAGCCTGCAACGATCAGAGCGCCAGCCAGAATGGCGGCTGAACCACGCAGAAAGTGTCGATTGCTATTTGTAAGTTTCATATATTCCTCTCCTGGGGCAAACGCACAGCTTGTTACAGCAAGTCAGATGTGAACCAGAGTTGCGTTGGTTGTACCCGGAGGCATTTAGAAGTGCGCGGAAATAAACAGACTGTACCTTTGCAGACGGTTATGAGCCTGCTTGAAGCACAACGAAAGAGTTTGCATTCCGGCGATTAGCAACTTCAAATGCGTAACTTTCGGAGGGGATTTTCCTTCTTTTTTCAGGCATAAGGCAGGTGTCGGAGACATTGTTTCCAATGCCCTGAGAAGTGATTGCGGTCACAGTCGGTCTTCGACCGGCGAGAGCAACATATTCCGGGTTTGCGAGGAAGTTTTCTGACGCCCGAAGCCGTTTAGAGCCTTTCAGATGTTAGGTAGCTAGCCGCGGAGACGAAACATTGTGAACTGGCGTGATGAGTACCGCAGAAGGTGCGTGAGTGCCGGAAAGGCGGTGAAATCCATTCGCTCCGGCGACCGCGTATGGATTCAACCGAGCTGCGGGACACCGAAACCGTTGATTGACGCACTGGTGGAGCGCGGGTCGGAATTGATCGACGTTGAACTTGTGCACATGAAGACCCTGGGCGAAGCGGTATACACGAGGCCGGAGTATGAAGGGCACTTCAGAGTTCGCGGATTGTTTCTGGGCGACAACGTACGCGAGGCGGTAGCGGCAGGCCGCGCGGACTACACGCCGATTTTTCTGAGCGAGATCGAAGGACTGTTTGAATCGGGAGCACTGCCTCTGGATGTTGTGCTGATGCAGGTGTCGCCGCCGGATGCTCATGGGTTTGTGAGCTTGAGCACGACAGTGGATTGCACGATGACGGCGATTCGATGTGCGAAGACTGTGATTGCGGAAGTAAATGAGCTTGCTCCGAGAACTCATGGCGACACAGCAGTGCATGTGAGCCAGATTTCGATGTTCGTGCAGACATCAAGGCCATTGCTGGAACTACACACCGAGCCATTCACAAACATGCATCTGCAAGTTGCAAGTAATGTGGCAGCGCTGATTCCGGACGGGGCGACGCTTCAGCCGGGAATCGGTGGAATCTCGGAGGCGGTGCTGCATTGCCTGGATGACAAGCGCGATCTGGGAATCCATACCGAGATGTGTCCTGACGGTGTTGTCGATCTGATGGAGGCAGGGGTCATCAACGGCAGCCGCAAGACGCTGCACAGGGGCAAGGCAGTCGCAGGGTTCGTGCTGGGTACGCAAAAGCTCTTTGACTACATTCACGAGAACCCAGCGTTTGAGTTCAGGCCAATCTCCTATGTGAACGACCCTTTTGTGATAGCGCAGAACGATCGCATGGTGGCGATCAATTCAGCGTTGCAGGTGGACTTGACGGGGCAGGTGTGCGCGGACTCGCTGGGAACCAGACCGTACAGCGGATTCGGAGGGCAAATTGATTTTATCCGCGGCGCAGCACGGTCGCGTGGCGGCGTGCCGATCATCGCACTGCCCTCTACCGCATGTGGAGGCAGGGTGTCGCGAATTGTGCCGGTGCTTGACCCGGGCGCAGGAGTGGTGACGTCGCGCGGAGACGTGCATTACGTGGTGACAGAGCATGGGATCGCATATCTGCACGGAAAGAGCCTGAGAGAGCGGGCTGAAGCGCTGATTGGGATTGCGGATCCGCGGTTCAAGCAGGAGTTGGAGGATTTTTCGGTCAGGGCTCACTACCTGGAGCGGAAGGCGCCGGTGTTTGCTTAATGGTCTCCCAGGTCTCAGAACGAGACCTGGGGCACCCACAGAGGAGCGAGGAATGACAGTCGCAGAGACGGTAGGGGTGGTGAAACGAGATCGGGGGCTGCTGCGCGTTGATGGGAATGAATGCAAGGGATGCGGATTGTGCATCGAGGCGTGTCCGCCGAAGGCGATTCATCTGAGTGATGGGCTAAATCACTATGGCTACCGCACCGCAACCTACAACGGCACGGGCTGCACCGGATGCGGGATCTGTTTTCTGGCGTGCCCGGAGCCGGGAGCGATCACGGTCCTGCGTTTGCGGCGTGGAGTCGCTGTTCAGCAGGAGGAGACCCTGGCATGCGCAAACAACTGATGAAGGGAAACGAAGCTATTGTAAAGAGCGCAATCCTAGCAGGGTGTCGCGCCTTTTATGGCTATCCAATTACGCCGGCGAGTGAAATTGCCGAGGCCGCTGCGCTTTATGTTCCGCAAACAGGCGGCGTCTTCCTTCAGGCCGAGAGTGAAGTTGCAGCGATCAACATGTTGTATGGCGCTTCTTCAGCGGGCGTGCGATGCATGACCGCGTCGAGCGGGCCGGGGATCAGCCTGATGCAGGAAGGAATCAGCTACATGGCAGGAGCCGAACTGCCCTGCGTGATCGCAGACATTACGAGGGGTGGGCCAGGGCTGGGGAACATCGCTTCGGAGCAGAGCGACTATCACCAGGTGGTGAAAGGCGGAGGCAACGGGAATTATCGGACGATCGTGCTGGCTCCCTACTCGGTGCAGGAGATGGCGGATCTGACATTGCTGGCGTTTGAACTGGCGGATCGTTATCGCAATCCAGTGGTGATCCTCGCAGATGGATTTGTCGGGCAGATGATGGAGCCGGTGGAGTTCGCACAGGAAGCTGTGTTGCCGGAATTTCCGTTCTGGGCGGTTGCGGGAACGGAAGAAACGCGAGCCAACATGATTACCTCACTGCATATGGGCACGGACGATCTCGAGGCCCACAATCGCGCTCTGGAGGCGAAGTATCGCACTGCCGAACAGCGAGAGCCGCGGGCCGAGCACTGGTACACGGACGATGCGGACGTTGTTCTCGTGGGCTACGGAATCGTCGCGCGGATTTTGAAAGCGGTGACGACGGAGCTTCGGGGGATGGGGGTCAAGGCCGGGATGATACGTCCGATCACGCTGTATCCATTCCCGAATGCTGACTTCCAGAAGCTGGCGGAACGCTCGCAATCGTTTGTGGTGGTGGAGATGAGCAACGGGCAGATGATCGAGGACGTGCGGCTTGCGCTGAACGGCGCCAGGCCGGTGGAATTCATGAGCAGAGTGGGAGGCAACGTTCCTTCGCACGAGGAGGTATTGAAGTTTGTGTTGGCGCATGCGGAGAGAGAGCAGGTGGCGCATGTCTAACTTTGTGGATTCGGATTATGAAATTGTCCACTCGAAGGCAAAGTCTTTCTACGAGGTGTACGAGCGGAAAGAAGAGCTTCAGCACCAGACGCATTATTGTCCGGGCTGCGGGCACGGAAACGTCCATAAGCTGCTGGCCAAGGCAATTGATGAGCTGGGGATTCAGAACCGGGTTGTGCTGATCAGTCCCGTGGGCTGCTCGGTGTTTGCGTACAACTATTTCGATGTGGGCAATGTGCAGGCGGCGCATGGACGCGCTCCGGCGGTGGGAACTGCCGTGAAGCGAAGCCATCCGCAGAGCATCGTGATCAGCTACCAGGGCGATGGAGATTTATCGGCGATCGGGTCGGCGGAGATTCTGCACGCGGCGAATCGCGGCGAGAACATGACGGTGATCTTCGTCAACAACGCGATCTACAGCATGACCGGAGGACAGGCAGCACCGACAACACTGCTGGGGCAGAAAAGCCTTACTACTCCCTTTGGAAGAAGCGCTGCGAGTGAGGGCTATCCGCTGCGGGTGAGTGAGCTGCTGGCGACGTTGGAGGCGCCGGTATATATTGAGCGCGTTGCCCTGGGCGATAACAAACAGATTGCGCAGGCGGCAAGGGCGATCAAGAAAGCGGTGGAGAACCAGGTGAAGGGACTGGGGTTCTCGTTGATCGAAGTCCTGTCGCCATGTCCGACGATCTGGAAGATGTCGGCGGTGGATGCGCAAAGGTGGGTTCGCGATGTGATGGAGAAGACTTATCCGCTTGGCGTGGTGGTCGACCGCACAAGAGAGCGTCAGCCGCTGGCCCCGTTGCATCAAGCGCCGAAACTCAAAGAGATTCCCGCGATTCTGGACATCGTTCGCGAAGAAGAGGCTGACACTCCGATTGCGCGCGATGAACGAAGCAACGTGGATTTGCATGTCCGCGTAGCGGGCTTTGGCGGGCAGGGAGTGTTGCTGCTGGGCGAGGTGCTCGCAGAGGCCGGCTTGAATGCGGGGCTGGAGGTGTCCTGGCTGCCGTCTTATGGGCCGGAGATGCGGTCCGGCACATCGAACTGTCATGTTCGCGTGTCGAAAGAGCCGATTGATTCGCCGCTGGTAACGGTGCCGAATTTTCTGATTGCCATGAATGAGCCGTCACTAAGGAAGTTTGACCTGAGTGTGAAGCCGGATGGATGGGTGATCTACAACGGCGATGAGTTTCCTGAGGACTGTCAGCGGGACGATGTGCATGTGCTGGCGTTGAACTTTACGAGGGCTGCGAATGAGCTGGGCGATCCGCGCGCGGCGAACATGGTGATGCTTGGGGCATTGCTCGAGATCTCGAACGCGCTGCCACAGGCGAGTATCGATGCGGCATTGCAAACTCTGGTCAAATCGGCGAAGTGGTATGAGCTTGACGAACTAGCCCTGGCGCGGGGGCGTGAGCTTTACAGGAAGTCGCGCAAAGAGGGTGAAGCATGAATGCCAGTGCGGATCCAAATCTGATTGTGTATTTCCATGGAGAGTATAGGCAGCTGCGGGATGCGCAGGTGAATATCCTCACGCACGCGCTTCATTATGGAACCGGGGTTTTCGAGGGGATTCGGGCACATTGGGTTCCCACCGAAGACGAGTTGTTCATCCTTCGTCCACAAGAACACTATGAGCGTTGGAAGAAGAACTGTGGGATTTTCAGGATTCACGTGCCGGCAACGACAGCAGAGCTTTGCGCGATCACCGTTGAGCTGATGCGGAAGAATGCATTTCACACCAATGTTTATGTCCGGCCGCTGGCGTTCAAGAGCGCAGAACGCATCGGGGTAAGTACGGATGACGAGAATGACTTCGCGATTGTGGCGCTTCCATTCGGAGAGTATTTGCATAGTGACAAAGGAATTCATGCGGGCGTAAGCTCCTGGCGTCGGATCCAGGACAATGCGATCCCGGCCCGCGCCAAAATCTGCGGCGCCTACGTGAACAGCGCACTGGCGAGCGACGACGCGCGGCAAGCGGGCTACGACGAAGCAATTTTTCTGAGCGAGAACGGACACGTTGCGGAAGGCGCTACGTGCAATATGTTCATGGTGCGCGACGGCAAATTGATTACTCCCAGCGTCACGGAGAACGCGCTGGAGGGAATCACGCGCAACTGCGTGATGGAACTTGCCTTTCGCGAGATGGGGCTGCGCGCCGTCGAGAGGCCGATCGACCGCAGCGAACTCTATATATGTGACGAGCTGTTTTTTACCGGCACGGCTGTTGGCATAGCGCCGATTGTGCGCGTCGATCATCGGCCGGTGAAGAGTGGAGTCATTGGACCGGTGACGCACGCTATTCGACAGCTGTACTTCGATGCGACGCGCGGGCACCTGCAGGCTTACTGGAACTGGCTTACCCCGGTTTACCAATCACGGATGAGGCACGAGCAGGAACTCGTCTCCATGGCAGATTCGATCTGAAGCAGATGTGATCTGAACGGAGCAGTACCCGACTCCAGCCTGCGCTGCTGAGGTATTCGGTGCGGCCAAGGAGGAACACAATGCTGGCAACAAAACTTGTAGATAACGCCTACGACGTTGCGCTGGAGAATTTCGATGCGGCAGCGGACGCCTTGGGCCTGGATAACGATACACGGGAGATGATCAAGTATCCCGAGCGCGTGCTGACGGTTTCGGTGCCGGTACGTATGGATGATGGCAGTATCAAGCGCTTCCAAGGTTATCGCGTGCAACACTCGACGGCGCGCGGACCCGCCAAAGGAGGCATTCGCTTCCATCCGCAGGTGACGCTGGATGAGGTGAAGGCGCTGGCAACGTGGATGACGTGGAAATGCGCGGTTGTGAATATTCCGTTTGGCGGCGGCAAGGGTGGTGTGACCTGCGATCCGAAGCACATGTCGCAGCATGAGCTTGAGCACATGACTCGCCGCTATACGAGCGCGATTTTGCCGCTGATCGGGCCGCAGCAGGATATTCCGGCGCCCGATGTGTACACGAATCCGCAAACGATGGCATGGATCATGGACACCTACAGCATGACCAAGGGCTATACGATTCCCGGAGTTGTGACGGGCAAGCCGATCAGCCTGGGCGGTTCGCTGGGACGCAATGAAGCGACCGGGCGCGGAGTGTTTTACACGATTCAGTGCGCGTGCGAGCATCTTGGTATTCCGCTGAAGGGCGCGACGGTTGCGGTTCAGGGATTCGGCAACGCCGGTTCGGTAGCTGCGCAATTGCTGCATGAGGCGGGCGCGAAGGTGATCGCGGTGAGCGACTCTGTCGGTGCGATCTACAACAAGGACGGGCTCGATGTTCCGGAACTGATCCACATGAAGACGATTGCCGGGCACGTGCATGGATTCCCGGGGAGTGAAGCCATCGATCCTGCTGCTCTGCTCTCATTGAAGTGCGACATCCTGGTTCCGGCGGCACTTGAGAACGCGGTGACGGCAGAAAATGCGAACTCAGTGAATGCGCGCATCATTGCAGAGGCGGCGAACGGCCCGTTGACACCAGCCGCGGATCGCATTCTCGAGAGCAAGGGCGCATTCGTCATTCCCGACATTCTCTGCAACGCCGGTGGCGTGACGGTGTCGTATTTCGAGTGGGTTCAGGACGAGCAGCACCTCTTCTGGGAGGCGCAGGACGTCTACAATCGCCTTGAAAAGGTGATGAAGACGTCGTTCCGCGATGTGCTGAAGATCCACCTTGATCGCGAGGTGCCGATGCGAATCGCGGCCAACATGCTGGGAATCGGACGCGTGGCAGAGGCTATTCACATCAGAGGAATCTACCCATAAGTCAGTGAGTAGGGATTAGGGAGTAGTGAGTAACAAGCAGGTTCATCCGTAATTGACGGACTTGCAAGACAACAATTGGGCGGCACGATGATGTGCCGCCTATTTTTCTTTGAACTGGAAGCGAGGGGCCGGGGTAACGAGGGAACGGACCCTCAAATCTGAGACCGTGCTCAGCGCGTCGGTGAGGTCGTGAACGGAATCGAGGCGATAGCGTTTGCCTCTATGGTGTCCGCAACGCTCGCCAGACGGCGATAGCTGTCCAGGCGGGCATTGTGATCCCAAGTATCGGTGACGGCGATGAGTTCGTCGGCGCCCGTAGCCGCCAGGAGTGCTTCGATTCCGGCCTTGACGGTAGCTTCAGAACCAACGACAGCTTCGCGAAGGCGGCTCTCGACCGCAGCTTGTTCGAAATCGTTCCAGAGAGAGTCCATCGAATCGACTGGCGGGAGAAGCTCAACGGGCTGGTTTCGGATAAGCCGCAGAAAGCGCTGCTGTGGCGTCGTGAAGAGGCGGCGTGCGGCTTCGTCTGAATCGGCTGCGATGACCGGCACTGCGACGGTGAGCCAGGGTTGGCGCAGAGTATCGCTGGGGCGGAATTGTGCGCGGTAAAGATTTGTGGAGTGCTGCAACATCTCGGGCGCGAAGTGTGCTGCAAATGCGAATGGCAATCCGAGTTGAGCGGCGAGACGCGCACTGAAATCGCTGGAGCCTAGAAGTGTGATGGGAACTTTGCTGTTTTGGCCGGGTAAGGCTTTGACAGCCTGGTTGGGAATACCGGGACCGAGGTAGGTCTGAAGTTCGGCCAACAACTCTGGGAAGTCGTCGCCCGACTGGCGAAGATCGCGGCGAAGTGCGCGCATAGTGTGGAAGTCTCCACCGGGGGCGCGACCCAGGCCGAGATCGATCCGACCGGGGTAAAGGGCCTCGAGTGTTCCGAACTGCTCGGCGACCACCAGAGGCGCGTGGTTGGGCAGCATGATGCCCCCACTGCCGACGCGGATGGTGCTGGTCGCGGAGGCGATATGTCCGATCAATACTGCTGTTGCGGAGCAGGCCAGGCCGTCGATGGAGTGATGCTCGGCAAGCCAGAATCGCCGATAGCCCCATTGCTCGGCGTGGCGCGCGAGATCTACGGAGCGGGCGATGGCGGGAGCTGGAGTTTCGCCGGGGTGCATGCCGACGAGATCAAGGACGGAGACAGGAAGAGGCATCGTCTATTGGATGTGAGAGGGGAGGAGTCGATTCACGGGAACATATGTACGTGGCTTCATGCCGCTGTCGGGGGAAAACAGAGTCTGCAGTTCTAGCGGCGGGACTTGCGCTTGGTATCGTTACGGGGCCAGTACTGGAACTCATCGGAGTAGAGTTCGCCATTGAGGTCGGATACGCGCTGGGTGAGGCGAGTCTGGGCGTCCGCGATGGCCCTGTTGTAGATGACGGGGCCGATCTCTTCGAGAAAGAAGTTGAGGAGCAGTCCAGCGGGGAGATCGCCGATAGGGACGTCGATAGAATTCAGATTCTCTTCGAAGTAGCGCTTGAGGGATGAGATCGCGGTAGCGCGTTGCTGCTTGTCGAGTTCCAGAGTGACCATCGGTGAATCTCCGAATTGAGATGAATTGATGGTAGCGAACTCAGGGCTGTGCAGCCGGACACAGGGTTTTGACGTCAAGTCAAGTAGTGTGAGGAAGGTAGTTGAAAGGGTTGCGGAAGTGCTAGACATGGCGGAATTCATGCGGGGTGAATGGATTCTGGGCCGGAGGGTTGCGACTCTGCTTGTGGGAGTGGCGATCAGCGCTGGAGCGCAAAGCGACAACGACAGAGGACCGAAGCAGGAGCCGCCGGATCCGACGTTCTCGCAGCGGCCTGTGCCGAAGGCGCAGAGTGCGCTGACTCGCGAAGGCAAAATCCGGCTGGATGTGATGGTGAGTGACGCGAGCGGGAAGCCTGTGATCGGACTCGAGCCGTGGGAGTTCAGGCTTTTCGACAACGGACAGCCGCGCAAATTGATTTCGTTCCAAAGATTCGACGGAGAGCGGGTGAAGACGGGGCCGCCGGTCGAGGTGGTTCTGGTGATGGACATGCTCAATCTCACGTTTCAGCAAGTGGCGTACGTGCGAACACAGGTGGATGCTTTCTTGCGGCAGAATGGCGGACAACTGAAGCAGCCGACGAGTGTGATGCTACTGACGGATGTGGGACTCCGTGTGCAGCCGCGGCCTTCCACGGATGGAAACGCAATCGCGGGCGTGGTGGACGGGATCAAGGAACACGTGAGTTCAATCAATCCGGCGATGGGCGGAGAAGGTTGGGTGGAACGATTTCAGCGGTCGGCGCGAGCGATGGACAATATTGCACAAAATGAAATCAAGAAGCCGGGCCGCAAACTGGTGATCTGGATAGGTCCTGGATGGCCGATGTTGAACAGGCCGTCTGACGGATATACGGAGAGGCAGCAGCGCCGCAATTTTGATGCAATCGTGGAGTTGTCGACGGCGCTGAGAGAGGCGCGGATCACCGTCTACAGCGTTTCGCAAATGGGTGCATCAGGAGCAAATCCGATCCTGTACCAGCGTTTTCTAAATCCTGTGAGGACATATCGAGATGCCGAGATGGGAAATCTCGGATTGAAGGTGCTCGTGACGCAGACGGGCGGAAGGATCATGGGACCGGACAACGACGTAGTCTCGCAGATCAACCGGTGCACCGAGGACGCGAATGCGTTCTACCGGATTTCTTTCGATCCGCCGGCTGCGGAGCATGCGGGGGAGTATCACGACATAAGAGTCACGGTGGATAGGCCGGACACCGCAGTGAGAACGACTACTGGTTACTACGATGAGCAGCTGAATTGATCCATGTGAGGGCTGCTGGTTCGATGTGAGTGGACTGGAATTCAAGGGCAGTTGTTTCGTCTTTCTTGGTGAGAATGCGCCTGCTGAACGGAACCGGGGCGGAGAGTAAGCAGCGCTAACACCCCACTCCTTGACACCGCTGATGTGAGATTTCTAGAATCAGACAGGCGAAGCCCTCCCGACTTGGACTGTAAGCGTCTCATTTTGGGAAGTTTGCCCCGGCTGCAGAATGTAAGTGGCCGGTGCTCAAGAGGTAGCTGAGCGATGCCTGAGATACGAGTCAGTCCGCGCGAGCGGCTGGTTCTTACGGCGATCATTGAGCTCTACATCGCTACCGGCGAGCCTGTGGCTTCGCAGGCTGTTGCAGACCAATTCGCGCATAAAGAAGGGTTGAGCTCGGCGACGATCCGGAACGTGATGGCGTCGTTAGGGGATGCAGGGCTGCTGGAGCAGGCTCACACCTCGGCTGGCCGGGTACCGACACCGGCGGCATTTCGCTACTACGTTGAGCAGATTACTCGTCCAGATGCGCCACTCGGGAGAATCGGAGTATCGACTGCGATTCCGGCTGGCGGGGCTTCCTTAAGTGAACAGAGGCGTGGCCAGATCGAAGAGATCTTCTCCGGCGTCACAAGTTCGAACGAGTACCTGGAGCGGACATCGCATGTGCTGGCGCTGATTTCGAGCGGGCTGGGTGTGGCACTCGCGGGAGGCACCGCAAACCAGATTCTGGAACACATCCATTTTTCTAGGCTCTCGGCGGGACGCGTCCTGGCGGTGGTGGTGACGAGTGCCGGCGCGGTGCTGGATCGAGTGCTCGCGCTCGATCGCGAGATGACCCACCTTGAATTGGAGACTGCGGGACGGTATCTGAACGAGACGTTTCACGGGTGGCCGATCGAGCGGATCAGAACCGAAATCGCACGGCGGATGGAGGCGGAGCGGGCTGCTTACGATCAACTGCTTACCTCAGTGGAAGAGCTTTGCCGAAAGGGCGCGTTGACGGTGGGCGAAGGTGCGCAGGTGCTGTATGTGGAAGGCATGGCAAACCTGATTGCGGCGGAGGCTGACCGGGAGAGATTGAAGCAGATGCTGCTAGCTCTGGAGGCGAAGCAGCGGCTGGTGGAACTGCTTACGGCGTATGTGAATGGGAGTCAGCAGGAAGTGCGGGTGGTGGTCGGATTGGATGAAGCTTCTCCCGCGATGCAGGACCTGGTGCTGATTGGCTCGCCGACCAGGTTGGGTGGCACCAGCCTGGGGACGGTCGCAGTGATCGCACCGACCCGCATCCAATATCAGGAGATGATCCAGGCTGTGCGGTACGTGGCTCGGCTCTCCGAGAGGATACTGGATATACCAGAGCAGTAGGAGTGAAAAAGGCAAGATCGATGGACAGAAAGGGACTTCCCCAGGGCTAAAACCCCTAACTGTCTCTTTTTCTGACTCATTGGCACGACTAAAGTCGTGCCCTTTCAAAACACAGGGCTCTCGGCACATTCCCACAGTCTTCGGAGCTCAAGATGCACGGAAGCGTGGAGTAGAAAAGGAATTTAGAATTGAATAAGAAGCGAAATATTTGGGGAATACGTAGAGATATGCCAGAGAAGGAAGCAGAGTTGTCGACATTGGAAGCTACCGAGAGCGCATCGCCGGACAGAGCAGTCGCAGAGACGGGGGAGGGTCCCGCTGCCGACGTGAGGAACGAAGATGCATCGGTGAGCCGCGGCGAGATTGATCAGCTTCAGGCTGAGTATGAGCAGGTGAAAAAGGAGCGTGACGGTCTTATCGACCGGGTTGCGCGGCTGCAGGCGGAGTTTGAGAACGCGAGGAAACGGGCGGAAAAAGAGAAGGCCGATTTCCGCGATTATGCGACCGGCTCGGTGGTGGAGCAGTTCCTGCCGGTGCTTGACAATTTCGAGCTGGCGCTGAAGTCGACGGGAACGACGGATCAGTTGAAAGCGGGCGTGGAACTGATCGTGAAGCAGATGGAAGAAGTTCTGCGCGGGTTCCAGGTGCAGCCTGTGGCGACGGTCGGGCAGGAGTTCGATCCGCGACATCATGAGGCGATGGGCTCGGTGGAGCGCGATGATCTTCCGGATCAACACGTTGCGGAAGAGATCCGGAAAGGATACAAGCTGCGCGAGAAGCTGCTTCGTCCGGCGCTGGTGCGGGTAGTGAACAATCCCAAACAGAAAAGCGAATGAGCCGCATAGGGGCGATTCTGGTTCCTGGGACATGGGAATGAGTCTGTTCGTGTCTCCGGCCCATCTGTAGATTGAGAGAAGGTAGAACAGGTTTGAGTTCAAGAGTGAGTAAAGCTGACTACTACGAGATTCTTGGTGTTTCGCGGGATGCGAGTGAGCAGGAGCTCAAGAGCGCATACCGCAAACTCGCATTGAAGTATCATCCCGATCGGAATCCGGGTGACCACGCCGCAGAGGAAAAGTTCAAGGAAGCGAGCGAGGCTTACCAGGTGCTGTGCGATGCGGACAAGCGCGCGGCGTACGACCGGTTTGGTCATGCCGGCGTGAGCGGCGGGGGTCCGGGCGGCTTCGGCGGATTCTCAGGCGCAGTGGACCTGGGCGACATCTTCGGCGATTTGTTCGGCGAGATGTTCAACATGGGGGGCCAGCAGCGCGCATCGCGGCAGATGCGCGGCGATGATCTGCGTTACGACTTGACGATCGATTTCCAGGAGGCAGTCTTCGGGACAGAGAAAGAGATTCGTATACGGCGGCTCGAAGCATGCGAGACGTGCAAGGGGGCAGGGAGCAAGTCGGGACGCGGGCCGGTGACTTGTCCGCAGTGCCAGGGGCGCGGCCAGGTGCGCTACCAACAAGGATTCTTCTCAGTGGCGCGGACGTGCAACGCGTGCGCAGGCCGTGGGTCGATCATCAGTGATCCTTGCGACACATGCCGTGGCGAGACGCGAGTCACAAAGGAGATCAAGCTGACGGTCAAGGTTCCAGCGGGCGTCGAGGAAGGAACACGTATCCGCTATGGTGGTGAAGGCGACGTGGGTCGCACGAACGGACCGAGCGGCGATCTCTACATCGTATTGTCGATCAGGGCACATGACTTCTTCCAGCGCGAGGGACAGAACTTGCACTGCGTGATCCCGATCAGCTTTCCGCAGGCGGCACTAGGCGCGGAGATTGAGATCGAGGGAGTCGATGGGGCCGTAATGCTGAAGGTTCCTGAGGGCATCCAGAGCGGCAAGGAGATTCGCGTGCGGGGGAAGGGCGTGCCCTATCTGAACGAGAAGGGACGCGGGGATCTGATCGTGAGGGTCGTGGTGCAGATTCCGAAGAAGCTGAGCAAGGCGCAACGCGACCTGATCACGCAATTAGGCGAATCGATGTCGGTGGAGAACAAGCCAACCTCGCCGGGATTGCTGGAGAAGATGAAGGATCTGTTCAGCTAGTTCAGCGGGATTCTAATGGCGCATTGAAGAGCCGCTCAGAGATGAGTGGCTCTTTTGTTTTCTGGTCATATCGCCAGCAGGACGATGACGAGAACGCACGCACCCATCAGAAGGCTGGCGAGATCAGTGAGTGCGAAGGCAACGGGGTCCTCGTTGAGTTCGCCGCGTGATGCGAGCAGCCAGACGCGGCAGGTCCACAGAATCATGAAGGGAACGATGAGCCACAGATATCGGGGGTGGCTATAGAGTTTCACCACATCCTGGCTGCTGATGTAGTTGGCGAAGACAACCACAGCGGCGAAGGCGCTGGCGGTTCCAAAGGCACGCATTTGCTCGACGTCTGTCAGCAGGTATCCGCGGCCGTTCTTCAGTTGGTTGCCCGCCAGGCGAATCTGCTCGAGTTCAGCGAAGCGCTTCACGATGGCGAGGGAGAAGAAGAGGAATATCGCAAAGCCAGCCAGCCAGTGAGAGATCGGCGTGTTGGTCGCCGCTCCACCCGCAAGTATGCGGACGGTGTAGAGGCCGGAGAGGACGAGCACATCGAGGAGTGGAATGCGCTTCAAGTAAAGCGAGTAGGCAAAGGTGCTCAGCATGTAGAGCACAAGCCAGGACAAGAAGTCGAGTGGGAGCGTGCGCGCGACCCCTATTCCGACGATCAACAGGGCTGCCGATGTAATGAGGCCAATTGTGGGCGCGAGATCGCCGGAGGCAAAGGGCCGCGAACGTTTGCGAGCATTGCCTCGATCGGCCTCGATGTCGAGAAGGTCGTTGACAAGATATGTTGCGGAAGCGGTACAGCAGAAGCAAAGGAATGCGAGGAACGCATGACCGTATACAGAAGAAGCGCGGTGATGTGCGAGAAGAGATGGAAGGAGAATGAGAAGGTTCTTTGCCCACTGGTGCGGCCGCAGGGCTCTGACAAGTGAGCGAAGGGGTTTGGCTCGTTCTTCGAAGACATGCAAAGGAGCGATGCCGCGTTTGCGGATACTTCGGCGAAGCGCGGCGCTGGGGTTGGCCAGCATCCTTTCAGCAGCGTCCGTGAGCAACGGGAGGTCTGCGAGGCTGTTGCCGATGTAGGCGAAGCCATCCTGGCCAAAGCGGTTGTGGAGTGTGCTGAGCTTCTTGTGTCCAGTAAGGTTGGTTGTGCCGTCACTGCCAAGAACGCCGCTGAAGATTCCGAAATGATTGGCTACCCGCTGAGCCAGCCGGATGTCGGCCCCGGTAGTCAGATAGATTTCGCGGCCGCGCGCGTGCTCCACTTGCAGGAATTGGAGGAGCTTTCGGTTGTAAGGCAGGTGGACCACATCGAGTTCGACGTGCGAAGTGACGAACGATTTGAATGCAGCTTTGCCTTGCAAGATGGCACGAGGAAGCTGGAGTAGAAGACGCGGGTGGGTGCGGGTGAGAACGAGGAGCGAGTCAATCAGTGTGTCGGATTTTACAAGCGTGCCGTCCAAATCCACGCAAAGAGGCTTGTCGCCGGTTGTTGCAGGGTTTAGATGAGACTGCTCTTGCGCCAATTTCACCTCGAGTAGTACGCGTGACGATTCAGGCGTATTAGCTAGTGGCACGAGTTTTGCCCGAATCAATCTTCAGTAGAATCTTCGCCTGAAACGGCTCAAGTATATCGCGAGGCGTCGAAAGCAGCTAAGGCAGTGAAAGGCGAGTGGCAAGGAATATGTGCCTGCCGGATCAAGCTCTTACGCCAGATTGTGCGGCGTATAATCGCGCAAGATGCCGCTGGGAGAACATCAGTTTATTGATCACTACGAAATCCTCGCGCTCATAGGAGCCGGGGGCATGGGTGAGGTCTATCGCGCCCGGGATACGCGGCTCAACCGCGATGTAGCGATCAAGGTGTTGCCCGGATTCTCCAGCCCGGAGCCGGAACGGCTAAGGAGATTTGAGCAGGAAGCAAGAGCAGCGGCGGCACTAAACCATCCGAACATCCTGGCGGTTTACCAGATGGGGATTTATCAGGATGCACCTTATCTGGTTTCAGAACTGCTGGAAGGCGAGACGCTGCGGGAGAGATTGAAGCGGGGCGCTTTGCCCTTGCGCAAGGTGATCGACTTCGGCGTGCAGATTGCGAAAGGGCTCGCGGTTGCGCATGAGAAGGGCATCGTGCATCGCGATCTGAAGCCGGAGAATCTGTTCCTGACCAAAGACGGACAGGTGAAGATACTCGACTTCGGATTGGCGCGGCTCACGCAGGCCACCCCGTCGAGTTTCTCGCAAGCTCCGCACGAGGTAGAGACGCTTCCGGGGCTCATGATGGGCTCGATGGGATACATGTCTCCCGAGCAGGTTCGTGGAAACGCAGCGGATCACCGGTCGGACATCTTCACGTTTGCGGCTGTGCTGTACGAGATGCTGACCGGGCAGCGAGCGTTTCAGAGGGCGACATCGATTGACGCAATGAGCGCGATCTTGAACGAAGAACCGCCGCCTCTGGCGCAGGTCAAGCCGGACCTTCCAGTGGGTCTGGAGAAAGTGCTGCAACGCGGTCTCGAGAAGAATCCCGAGCAGCGATTCCAATCTGCGTCGGATCTCGGTTTCGCGCTGGAGTCGATGTCGGTTATTCATTCGACTTTTGTGACTACTCGAGGGTTTCGGCGACAGCCTAGATCGGGATCGCGACGGCGAATCACTTTGGTCGTCGTGATCGTGCTGGCAATCTCGGCAGCTGCGTCCGCATGGATGTGGATGAGGCCGGTGCCCGAGCCGCAGGTTGCAAACTACGTGCAGTTGACGCACGACGGAGTTCAGAAATCGCTTGTTGGAATGGATGGATCCCGCATATTTCTGACGATGGGTGACTCCGGCAGAGAGCAAACGGCGGCAGTTCCAGTGAGTGGCGGCGAGCCAAGCCGGATCACGATGCCGCTGGTGGACATGGTTCCCCTGGATCTGTCTCCCGATGGATCGTCGTTTCTGGTTGTGGATGGAATTGGCTATCCAACTACAGGACCGTTGTGGAGTTTGCCTGTGCTGGGTGGTTCTCCGCGTCGCCTCGGAGACGCAACCGGGCACACGGCTGTGTGGTCTGCTGATGGAAAGCAGATGGCGTATGCAAAGGGAACAGATGTCTTTCTTGCGAACGCCGATGGATCCGGGGCGCGCAAGGTTGCAACCATGAAGAACTTTGTTTCCGGCCTGGCAATCGCGCCGGATAACAAGGAGCTTCGCGTGGAGACAGAAGAGATCTCGCAGAGCGGCTCTAGCGTGGTTGTGGGCGAACGTTCAATCTGGAGAGTCGAGGCAACGGGCGGAAATCCAGTGACTCTGGTTTCGGATTGGCCTAACACCAGAAATGAGTGTTGCGGGCAGTGGACCGCAGATGGACGGTATTACGTTTTTCAGTCTCAAGGCCAAATCTGGGCACTCCCGGGCAGCGCCGGTGCTTTCCGCAAAAGTGCGAAGCCAATTCAGCTCACATCGAGCCCGATGCAGTTGCAATCACCCTTAACGAGCCGGGATGGCAAAAAGCTATTCGTGGTGGGGATGACGTTTCGAGGTGAGCTGACGAGTTTTGACGTGAAGAGCGGGAAACCGTCGCTCTTCATGGGCGGGATCTCAGCGGACTGGATGGAGGCCTCGCGTGACGGTAAACAGGTTGCATACGTTTCCTACCCGCAGGGCGATTTATGGAAGAGCAATGCAGACGGCACGGAACGAGTGCAGCTAACCTTTGCGCCGTTGAAGCCGGTTTTGCCGCGATGGTCGCCGGACGGGCAAAAAATTCTATTCTTTGAGTTTCCAGGTGGGACGAATCACCCTGGGAAGATATACGAGATTCTCGCCGCCGGGGGAACTCCTCGGCCTTTACTGCCGAATGATACTCAGAATCAACAGGACCCGACGTGGTCGGCCGATGGGAAGCGCATAGCATTCAGTGGCGACGCGAACGACGCGAACGGGACACAAGGACCCGCCATCAAGATTTTGGCTGTAGCAACGGGAGAAATTTCTGCACTTCCCGGTTCGGAGAGGATGTTCTCGCCGCGATGGTCGCCGGACGGGCGTTATCTTGCGGCCATGACTAGCGACTCGAGCCGACTGATGCTCTTCGACTTTCAGACGCAGATTTGGAAGGAGATCGGGAAGGGCACTCTGAGCTGGCTGAACTGGTCGCGCGACGGGCAGTACATCTTCATGAAGGACCTCACAGGCAAGGGGGCCGTGGAGCGTATCCGGATCGCCGATGGGAAGGTAGACAAGATCGCCGAACTTGGTGATTTCGTGTTCACTGGGCTCGGTGGCGGCTCGGTGTCAGTGGGGCCGGATGGGTCGGCTCTGCTGCTTCGCGACCGGGGAACGCAGGACGTCTACGCTCTGGACTGGATCGAGCCCTGATCACTGTCCTTAGGAACTGATGGGAAGGATTGGTGGAGCTGAGCGGGATCGAACCGCTGGCCTCCTCGTTGCGAACGAGGCGCTCTCCCAGCTGAGCTACAGCCCCACAACTTCGTATAGTTTAGCAGCGGAAGGGCAATCGGCAAAGAGCGCTCATGCGTCTGCCCACCCGGGCATTTACTCGAGATTCGGCACAGCTGCGATGGGATCAGTAGTAATAGCGCGTCTTTAGCGCCCACGGGGATTTGGGATAGCGGCGGTGCAGCAATTCAAAAGCGGCTTTGCTAACCGGGGTGTAGGCGGATTTGGCGTCGGCGGGCCGGTTTGGATCCCAGGATTCGCAGGCGTAGTGTCCTGCGCGTACGGTGAGTGCGAGAGCTTCCGGAATCTGAGGATCGTCCGGGTGATCTTTGGCATAGTCAACTACGCGGCGGCCGATGAGCGCGACAGAATCTGGAAGATCCTGCAGACGCTGATATTCAGCCTTGCCGAGGGCCGCATCGGTGGGTGAGAGGAAGACAGCGGTTGGCTGCGCTTCTGCCTTGTGCTGAACCGAGTCGATGGAGTCTTCGGGGTTGATTGGCTTCTGCCACGGTTTGCACCACCAGTTGTCGCGCAGTTCGTCGAATTGACTAAAGCTCGCGACTCGAGGAATGCCGGGTTCAAGATATGGGCGAATGCCAGGGTTGCGCAGTATGAAGAGGCTGGCGCGAAAATTAATGTCGACTCCGGCGGCTTCGCGCATGGTCTTCGGAAGGAGCGGAGCGATCTTGGACACGCTCTCGGCATCCTGGAGGAGTACGGCCCGAGTCCACGCGACTGTCGCGATCTGCTCTCGCATGTTTGATGGGAGGATCGTAGACTTGGCCGCGTCGATGAGCATGTTGAGCGGCAATTGACGGTTTATTATAGCGGCGCCGTCTTCGTTTAGTTCGCGAGGCTGATTGAGGGCTGGGCAGTCTGCATTGGGTTTCGGCGGCTTGGTCTTTGCATCGCAGATCGACTGCAGGTTTTGTGCGGGCGACGAACCGGTGGCGAGCACTGTGCGCGGCGCGTAGCGCAGGAACTCATCGAAATCCCGCGCTAGTTGCATGCGCTCTCCGAGGAGTGCGTTGAGTCTGGAATTCGGCTTCTGGTGTTGAAGCGGAGTCAGCGCAGCGTCGAGTAGAGTTCGAGCCTCATCGGCGCGCTTAAGAGCGATGAGAAGACGAGTGCGATGATAGAGGGCTGTGTCGTAGGCAGGTGTTCCGGGAGCGATCTTAGCCGCCTCGTCGATGAGCACGGGTGCGAAACCATCTGAAGGCCCGGCTTTGACGAGCGCGATGACGAGCCATGGAAGGGCATGGGTCTGTTGCCAGACTATGAAAGCGCTCGCCGCGTCTTTACCTCCGCGCCACGCTCCGATCCAGGCGAGGAGGGGAGGAGGATCCTTGATCTGGAGTCTCTTCGCAAGAAGCCAATTGAGGTCCTTGATGTCGTTCGAGAAATCGGGGTCCGGTTTCGGGCCGGCCAGCGCCGTACAAATTTCCTGTGTGCGCTGCTCCGGTTCGGTGCGGATGCGGATGAAGTCCAGTTCGTGTTCAATGATGGCGCGGGAGGGTACTGGGTTCGGATCTTTGAGCAGCCCCTCAAGCAGATGCTGCGCCGCGATCATGGTCGGCTTGTCGTAGCTGGCTAGTTCGCCTCCGTATGGGTCGGTGGAGCTGCCCATCGCAAACGCTTTGCGCACGGTGGCGCGCGCGGCTAGATAGGCGCCCCATTGTTGCCAGACCGAGGCCCGATCACGGCTGATGTTCTCGAATTGTCGGATGGCCTCGTCAAACTGTTTGGCATAGAGGGTGGCTGAGGCGATCTGATAATCGCGATCCGCTTTGAGAAGTGCCGGAGCTGATTCGGCAGCGTGTGCCGGCATCGCCGCAGCTTTGCCGGAACAATTTGAGAAGACGGCGTCCTGCGCGCGAATCCAGTCGAGTAACCAGAGACTCTGCTTACCCCAGGTGTTCGCGCGCTTCGTAAGGGTCCGATACGCATTCTCAAATGCTCCATCGGGGCAGTTGAGGTAGTTTTCGTCGAAGACGATGTTGCCATGCCAGTCCGTGGGGAAAGAAGGCTTCTGGTCAGCAGCGGCAGCATCTGTGACGTATTTCGAGCGCTCAGATAGCCACAGCTTTGGCGCTTGAGCAGCCTGATGAGCTTTTATCTCCGCCTGCTGCGCTTCGAAAACTTCGTCTGGAGAAAGCAGGCGCCCACCTTCGCCAGCCCTGGGTTGTTCGGTCGGTGCGTAGGAGCGTAGCTCGTCTGCGGAGAGCTTTCCTGCGTTCAGGTAGCGGTACGCCACTGCATACTCGTTTGAATCAAAGCCGGCCTGCAAGACTCCAAGCTGTCCTCTCGCGAAGGCCGCGAGGTCATCCGGGAATGTGGTTTTAACAAATACGTCGGGCTCGAACCATGGTCCGCATGCGTCGACGATGTGCAAAGGAAGCATCAAAACCGCAGATACAAACGCAAGCGCTGCAAGAAGACGCGATCTCATCGAAGCCTCCGAAGAATGGCGTCGGGCGTGTCTGTGCGCCAGCCATGGTCAGCGAAGATATAAAGTTGTTTGCCGTCGAGATTTGACGGCCAAGGCTCGGTAGTGGAGATGCCGTATGAGCCTCGGCACAGCGGTTCCCGGATGACGAAGTCATCTGCGCGCGGTGGGGCGAGGCGATGATCCGGCTCCATGCGGAACATCATGGGTATCGCTTCGTCGACCGGAAGGTCATGAATCCAGTTATCCCAGCTGCACCAGGATGCAAGTGCTGTGATGGAGAGCGGCAGGTCGGCCTGCATCTGCTGGCGAACATCCTTCAGCAGAGCGCGATAGAAGGCGCGCTGAGAAGCGGGGGCGTCGAAGTCTATCTGCAGCGCGGCCACTCCAGGTTCAGCTGCGCTTCTTAGGATCGCAGCGACGGTGTCTGCATGGTTACGAGCGTCCAGTCTCGCCGTGCGTGCGGCTTCGATGCGGACCACGGGTATTCTTTTTGCCGATGCGGGAATGGCGAGAGTATTGCGCCGAACCTGTGCGTCTACGGTGTTGCTGATGGTGATGGTCTGATCGAGGTAAGCGATCGCGTAACGCTGAGCATTGATGCCGCGTAGGTCTTCGCGGCGCTCCCATGCCCACAGCGTGATGCGCGGCAATGTCGCCATGCGTCCTTGTACATGAGGGAGCGCGTCCGAGCGGATTGCTAGAAACAGAAACAAAGCAATGGAGGCGATACATATGTAGCTCCAGAGCTTGCTTGAGATGCGCATTTGCGGTGGTTCCACAATGCACCAGGTTCGGACGGAAAGCAAGGTGCCCCAGATTGATGTATGCCGTCAACGGCTGGGAAAAAATCAGCGGCGGGTAAGGAGGTCTGGGAGAGCAGCAATTGCGTCGAGAAAAATTTTCCGATTGCCTGTGACGCGGGAGAGAACCAGGGATCCTTCGATCTGAATGAGGGCCTGGCGTGCTTGCTCTTCTGCGACGCGGCGACTGAGGCCGCTCTCGCGCGCGACCGCAGCGAAGGATTCCAGCCAGGCCTTGTAGGCGCTTGCGAGTGCGGCGGCGAGCTCGGGCGGGCCGCCCCGGAGAGAAAGGGAGTCCAGGACGCAGGGCTTGGCGCCATCTCCATAGAAGGTGCGGAGATTGCGCGTCACTATATTGATTCGCTCCGAGGGCGGCCCGGGCTTCTGAAGTGGGGCAAAGATGTTGGCTTCGAACCACTGGCCGACGTGGGCTGCCGCGGCGAGAGCTATATCTTTTTTGCCGCCAGGAAAGCGGTAGTAGAGACTGGCCTTCTCGAGCCCGGAGGCCGCCGCGAGGTCGTTAAGGCTGGTGCCCTCGTAGCCCTGCTGGCGAAAGAGTTCCAGGGCTTTGTCGGCAAGCTGAGCGTCGTTGACCTTCGAGTGCGCCATTTATAAAAGTTTACCGTCCGTTCGGAAGATTTGTAACTTTACCGATCGTTCGGTATCTAAGATATAGATGCTGCCTGCTGCTTGTGGATGCAAAGGCAGCTCAATACTTCAGAAAAGGACTATTTGGCATGACAAATCCGACACTCCTTGAAGATCGTGGAACTGATTCCGGCCAGTTGCCGCGTGTGTTCTACCGAACCGCGAAGGTGGAGGGACTGAATCTCTTCTATCGCGAAGCTGGACCTGAGGATGCTCCCGCTGTGGTGCTGCTGCATGGGTTTCCGTCTTCGTCCCATATGTATCGGAACCTGATACCGGTGCTGGCGACGCGATATCACGTGATTGCGCCGGACTACCCAGGATTTGGGTACAGCGATGCACCCGCAGCGAGCAACTTCGATTACACGTTCGATCACCTGGCGAAGATCGTGGATAGCTTTCTTGAACAGAAGGGAATCGCCAATTACTCGATTTACATCCAGGATTACGGTTCGCCTGTTGGGTTCCGGCTGGCTACGGCGTATCCGGAGCGGGTGCGGGCGATCATCTCTCAGAACGGAAATGCGTACGATGAGGGTCTCTCGGCGTTCTGGGGCGAGTATCTGACGCCTTATTGGAAAGAGCGGAACGCGGAGACCGAGGCGAAGGTGAGAGGCCTGCTTTCAATTGAAGCGACGAAGATGCAGTACCTGACGGGGGTGCGGGATGCGGAGCAAGTGAGTCCGGATGCGTGGCAGCACGACCAGGCGTTGCTGGATCGTGACGGGAACGCGGAGATTCAGCTGGATCTGTTCTTTGACTACCGGAACAATCTTCCGTTGTATCCGGCGTGGCACGAGTATCTGCGAACGAAGCGGCCGCCGGTACTGCTGGTGTGGGGAAAGAACGACCAGATCTTCATCGAGCCGGGAGCACGGGCGTTTTTGCGGGATCAGCCGGAGGCGGAATTGCATCTTCTGGATACCGGCCACTTCGCGCTGGAAGAGGATGCGGAGGCGATCGGAAAGTTGATGCTGGATTTCCTGGGACGGAAGGTGAAGTGAAGCTAGTAGCGGCGGGCGTCCTGAGAGGGACGCCTACGGCAAGGAGGCTGGGATGCGGGATGCGTTTGCACGAACCATGTTTTCAGAACCTGCAAAGGAATTGCAGGAGAAGGCCGGATCGCGGCAGCAATATGAACGGATGGCGCGATCGGGCAGGTTTGCGGATGGGCTTGGCGACCATGAGAAAGAGTTCATCGAAGGCAGGGACAGTTTCTACATGGCGACGGTAACGCCGGATGGGTGGCCATACATCCAGCATCGAGGAGGTCCGGCTGGATTTCTGAAGGTGGTGGATGAGGGGACGCTCGCATTTGCGGATTACGGCGGGAACAAGCAGTACATCTCGGCGGGAAATCTAAGCGTGAATGACCGCGTTTCGCTGTTCCTGATGGACTATCCGCATCAGGCTCGTCTGAAAATCATCGGGCATGCGCGGCAGCTGAAGGCGGGGGAGGATCCGAAGATCGACGCGCGGCTGGTGACGGAGCCTGGCGCGAAGGTGGAGGGCATTGTGGTCATCCACGTGGCGGGGTATGACTGGAATTGTTCCCAGCACATTACGCCGAGATTCTCAGCCGAAGAACTGAAGGCGTACGCGCGGCATTGAGATAACTCATGATTTGCGGAGAATGCTGAGGACGATGCCGGGATCGCTGATTGACATGCGCGTGCCGGCCGGTTCGGCTGTGAAGGCAATGCGAACGGCCTCGGCACCGGCGGGGTTGAAGACGAGGTTGCCGTGATGGAAGAGTGGACGTCCCATGCTGGCGGCGCGAGTCCAGGTGAGGGAACCTTTTTCTGCGGTGACGTTGATGCGATCGTTCTCGGCCGGCCCGAATGGGTAGACGCCGACGATTGCATTGAGATCGGATTGGGTGAGCGGGGTTGGCGGGTCGCTGCCGGCGTTGCCAAGGGATGCGAGGTAGTCGTAGACAGAGCTTGCGGCGGGTCCACCGGCTTTGGCGTGAGCAAGAAGTGGGATGCTGTGGGGACCGCGCGTGCGCTGGACGCCAGGCTGTGCCGTGACGAACGCTTTGACGACGTCGAGATGGCCGAGCATTGCGGCGGAGAAGATGGAAGAACGAGCGCCCTTGGAGAGGAGGTATTCAGCAATGGGACGGTTGCCCATGTGCGATGCGGCGCCGAGGGCATCTTCCCAATCGCCGAAGCCCCAGTCCCATGCGGCGCGAGCGAGCGAGGGATGCGCGTCGACGAGTTGCCGTACGCGCTTGAGATCGAAGTGGGAGACCATGACCATCTCGTGAGCGAGCTCGGGAGTCTGCGTGGGGAAGGTGGGCGGGAGTTGCGGGCTGGGCGATGAGGGAATTTGCGACGTGATGCTCTTGGATGGTTCAGGAAAGGCGAACGACCATGCTGGAGAGGAGAGAGCAAGACCGGCAGTTTGCAGAAAGCCGCGACGGCGAAGCGATGGGAAGCTTGGCATAAGAGGACTCCTCGTATGAACTCGATCGAGGATTGTCTGCGAGACGGCTGGAGAGCAAGTCAAGAATAGCTTGGCTCCGGCCAAATCAATGTTAAGAGATAACCTGAGGGCGGTCAGCGGCTTACGGTGCGATGTAAAGCGGTGAGTGAGGCAGGATCGGCGAGTTTGGCGGCGAACTGAGCGGTGATTTCGCTTGATGCGGTGTCTTCGAGAGCAGCGGGCTTGTCGACGGGTTGATCGAGGCGGACTACCCAGACGTGAGATTGATCTGGGAGGCGGATGAGATGGGCGAGGATGCGGGTTTGCGATCCGATGCGTTGTACCTGGCCGAGGATGACGAACTGTGCGTTGAGTGTGCTGGAAATGCGGGTCAGGTCTCGCTGTTGTCTCGGGGCGCGGAGGATGGCGGCGTTGCCGATAATCCGGAGGTTCTTGGGGCCGTTCGTGGTGAGTTGGGCGACGATGTCGTCGGTGAGAGTGTCGGAGAAATGGTCTAGCTGCGGGTCACCGGTTTCGTTATCAAAGCGGGCTACAGCGACGGTGGTTGGAACTATGTGCGAGCGGGTGCGTGCGTAAAGGTAGCTAGCAACGATGGTGGCGATGAGGAGGACAGCTGCGAAAGAAGAGATAAGAAAACGGCGCGAGCGAGGCGCGGCAGCGGAGATCGGCGACGTTTGGGGGAGTGCTGGCTCGGCACGTTGAATCGGGCAGATGAATTCGTAGCCTTTGCGAGGAATGGTGCGAATGAAATGCGGGGCTGACGATTCGTCGCCAAGGGCGGAACGGATCTGGGCTATGCAGACATTGAGGCCGCGCTCGAAGTCGACAAAGGTTGATGTGCCCCAGATGGCGTCGTGCAGTTCTTCGCGAGAGACGGTGCCGCCTGTGTGGGCGAGCAGATATGCGAGAACTTTCGCAGGCTGGGCTTGGAGACGTACCAGGATGCCGTTGCGGCGCAGTTCCGATGTGGCGACGTCGAATTCAAAGATGGCGAAGCGGACGATGCCTGCGTTTGAGTTCATCTGAGGCGCATTTGGTTGACCGAGATTCGGGGAAGCGTTGGGCATGGTGATTATGCCTGATTACGCTAGCAGTTTTTGCGCGAGTGCAGAAGAGGCTGCAAACACGAAGGCCGGGAGCGAGGCTCCCGGCCTTTGGCCAGTCTCTGGAAATTTAGTACCACCTAGACCCCAGAGCTGGAAGCACCTGCGGTATGGCCAATCTGCGCCTTCACCCGCAAAGTCGATTCGAATGCGATTTATTGGATGGTCGTTTTCGTCTCCGGCGCATTCTGGATTGGATGCAACTGGATCTCGGGTTCGCCTTCGATATGCCATTCGATCGAATCAAATTTCCCGAGTTGAAGAGCAGCCTCGATGATCTTGTCGACGTCCATCTTTAGATCATCGCCCTCATCACTGGGCCGCATAACATCCTGTGTGATGGGAACCGAGACAGTCGTGGTCTCGGTTCTTACACGGCGAAGCCGCACGGACATGGAAAGCGTGGAATCCATAGGTCTACAGCTGATTCATGTTGGTGAGGAACTCCGCGTTGTTGCGGACCTTCTCAAGGCGGCTAATAAGGAGTTCCATTGCTTCCGTCGGTGACAGGGGGTTGAGCACCTTGCGAAGAATCCAGATGCGCTGGAGGTCCTCCTTGGGGATGAGCAGCTCTTCCTTACGGGTGCCGGAGCGTTGGATATCGATGGCCGGGAAGACGCGTTTGTCGACGAGCTTGCGGTCGAGGATGATTTCGCAGTTGCCGGTGCCCTTGAATTCTTCGAAGATTACTTCGTCCATGCGGGAGCCTGTGTCGACGAGGGCTGTGGCGATGATGGTAAGCGAGCCACCTTCTTCAATGTTGCGTGCCGCTCCGAAGAAGCGCTTCGGGCGCTGGAGGGCGTTGGAGTCGACGCCGCCTGAGAGCACCTTTCCCGAGGGCGGGACGATGGTGTTGTAGGCGCGGGCGAGACGCGTGATGGAGTCGAGGAGGATGACGACGTCGCGCTTATGCTCGACGAGACGCTTGGCCTTCTCGATGACCATCTCAGCTACCTGTACGTGGCGGGCTGCGGGCTCGTCGAAGGTGGAGCTGATGACCTCGCCTTTGACCGAGCGCTGCATGTCTGTGACTTCTTCCGGGCGCTCATCGATGAGAAGGACGATCAGAACCACTTCGGGGTGGTTCGTGGTGATGGAGTTGGCGATCGACTGCAGCAGCATCGTTTTACCGGTACGCGGCGGAGCGACGATGAGTCCGCGCTGGCCTTTGCCGAGCGGGGTTAGCAGGTCCATGACGCGGCCACTAGTGGCTTCGCGCACGGTCTCCATCTTTATCCGCTCCTGCGGATAGAGCGGAGTCAGGTTGTCGAAGAGAATCTTGTTGCGCGTCTCTTCGGGAGACTCAAAGTTGATGGCCTCGATCTTGACCAGCGCAAAATATTTCTCGCCTTCGTGAGGCGGGCGCACGTTGCCGCTGATCGAGTCACCGGTCTTGAGATCGAATTTGCGAATCTGCGAGGGGGAGACGTAGATGTCGTCGGGGCCGGGCAGATAGTTGTAATCGGGTGAGCGAAGGAATCCGTAGCCGTCGGGCAGGATTTCGAGGACGCCATCAGCGAAGATGTGTCCTTCTTTTTCGCTTTGGGCCTGAAGGATTTTGAAGATCAGGTCTTGTTTGCGGAGGCCGCTGGCACCGGGGATGTCGAGGGTGCGCGCAATGCGGCTGAGCTCCGTTATGTTCTTTTCTTTCAGTTCAGATATGGTCATGATCACCTGCGGAAGGAGGTAAGTGGGGGACCCGAGAGGGGGAAGTGCTCCAGGAGAGATAGGCGGGGTTTAACAGTTACGGTCATTGCGCCGTGCATAAGTTTGTGCACGGCGGAAGCGGCCAAATACAGCTTACGAGATGACCGCCCGAAAAAATGTCGTTTGCTTAGCTTGCTCGATAATACAGCAGAATCGGTTAGGCGGCGCGCCGCGTCTCGATCGGTCGGGCCGCAGGCTTCTGAATCTGAGGCAGAGTGCCAGGGTTGATAGAGTGGAAGCGGACAAGGACCTCGTTCGTTGTGTCCTGCAACCGTGTGTTCGGCTTGTGCAGCATCCGGGTAGCTTTACTTGCAAGCTGGCAGAGCTGGTAACGATTGGACACATTAGAGAGTGCCCCAAAAACCAAATCAGAACGCATAAAGTGAATCTCCTTCCAGGACTGTCCGGCGAGTGCTACCTGGCACTGCGGTACAGAAAACAGATAGATATATGGTCGAGTTGCCCCAGCAGCCTGTCCTCCCTTTAGACGCACGAAGCGGGCATGAAGTTCAAAAAACTTTCGCCCCGAAACGTTGTTCTGTGGAAACAGGCGGCGTGCCTTGCAGGAGATAGAAATGCTTGCGATAAAACCCTTTGCGCTCGTGTGTCCACCTCTTGCGCTGGCTCCGAACGCACCCTTACGGTGACTTGGCGCCGGACACTGAGATGAGGTGGGAAAAGCAGAAACGCACAAACGCGCCGTGCAATCTTACCCCTGCGGATGGCACTCATGAATGTATAACGGAGGCGAAATGGGGTCAATATTTATTTTGGATCAACTACGAACAATGTTATAGCAAGCACTCGGGCGTAACTTTCTCAATAAATCATTTTGAATCATAACTTTGTGTGGATTACAGCCGTCGCTGCTGATCGTTGGGCTATGTCGGGCCAGACGCTCTCAACTATACGAACCATTTGAGTTATCGCGAACGAGTGATTCGTATCACAGCTGAATGTTCAACGGAGCGAAATCAGGACCAATAGCTGCGGTCAAGAGTGCGGTACTGGATAGCTTCAGCGAGGTGCGGGACTGCGAGATGCTCGGCGCCGTCAAGGTCGGCTATCGTTCTGGCTACCTTCAGGATGCGGTCGTGGGCGCGAGCGGTCAGTCCCTGCTGCTGCATGGCGCGCTCGAGCAGGCGTTCGGACTCCGCGCCGAGCTCGCAGTGGGAGCGGATCTGCCGGGTGGACATCTGTGAGTTCGAGAAAATCCGATCGCCGCACTTCTTGAAGCGGTGCTGCTGGCGGTCACGGGCAGAGAGAACACGGGTGCGTATTTCGGCCGACCCTTCGGCCGCAGCCCCGCCACGCAACTCCTTATATTGAACGGCGGGCACCTCTATATGGATATCGATGCGGTCCAGGAGAGGGCCGGAGATCTTGGCGACATATCGCTGGATCATGGGCGGAGTGCACATGCACTCGCGGGATTTGTCATTGAAGTAACCGCAGGGGCAGGGGTTCATTGCGGCGGCAAGCATGAAGCGTGCGGGGAAGCTGAGGGACATGGACGCGCGAGCAATGGTGACGGTGTGATCTTCAAGGGGCTGGCGCATTACCTCGAGGACATTGCGGGGGAACTCGGGGAGTTCGTCGAGGAAGAGCAGTCCGTTGTGGGCGAGAGAGACTTCGCCGGGACGGGGCACGATGCCACCGCCGATTAGTCCAGCGTCAGAGATGGTGTGGTGTGGGGAACGGAAAGGGCGTTGCGTCACAAGGCCTGCGGCTGAATCGAGGACGCCGGCCACGGAATGGATCTTGGTAGTTTCGAGTGCCTCTTCGAAGGAGAGTGGAGCAAGGATCGAGGGAAGGCGCTTGGCGAGCATGGTCTTGCCCGAGCCTGGCGGCCCGATCATGAGGATGTTGTGGCTACCGGCTGCCGCAACCTCGAGAGCGCGCTTGGCGGTGTGCTGTCCGCGGACATCCTTGAAGTCGACGGAGAACTGCTGGAGTTCGCCGAGGATCTCTTGGGTGCTGACAGTGAACGGATCGCGCGGGACATTGCCCATCAGCGTGGAGTTGAGCAGGTCAATGACGTCGAGCAGCGAGGCAACAGGGTAGACATTGACGCCTTGAACCACGGCGGCCTCAGCGGCGTTGGCAGCCGGAAGAATGATGTTGGGGATCTTTTTTTCGCGCGCGAGGATGGCGATGGGGAGCATGCCCGGAACAGGACGGACGCTGCCATCGAGGCCGAGCTCGCCGACGAGGAGAAAGCGATCGACGTTGTCGACGCGAAGAGCGCCGTATGCTCCGAGAATCCCGACGGCTATGGGAAGGTCAAAGCCGGAACCTTCTTTCTTCAGATCGGCGGGAGCGAGGTTGATGGTGGTGATGGTGGCCGGTATGAGATAGCCGGAATTTTTGATAGCGGCGCGGACGCGATCGCGGCTTTCGCGAACGGCTGCGTCTGGAAGGCCGACGGTGTGGAATATATCTTTGTCTGTTACTACGCCGCTGTAATCAACCTCTACGTCAATCAGGTTCGCGTCGATTCCATATACGGCTGCACTAAGAGCTTTAAAGAGCATGGCAGTCTCTGGCTAAATTTGCGGGGAGTGTACCAGATGATCTGCGGGGACGGATGGGCTGCCCGTCACAGGAGTTCGGGGCAGCCCATTCGACAGCTGCGTGATAGCGGATTAGCGCGCGCTTACGGGCTCGCCTTCGACGGTAGCCTGACGTCCTTTCTGTGCTGCGTCTTTGTTGTTCGGCACGGATTTGCTATCGACTGTTTGTACCTTCGTTGCGGTCGTAGCTTTCTGGCCAGCGTCCTGCTTGCCTCGCGCTTCGTAACCGGGGATCCCATCGACGGCGCCGATCGAAAGCCCAGGGCCTCCGTTCATCTGTGAGTCCACTGGATGGAGTCCGAATGCGTTCTGCCAGGGACCGTGCATGTCTGTATCGCCTTCATCCCCATCGCCCGTCGAGCCATTGAAGTACTCGTCGACCAGTTGTGGCGTAGCAGCGATGCGACCGATGGAGAAGGGAGACTTCTCCAGACTCTCGAGCGCTGCAGAAAATGCCTTCATGTGGGTGACTTCGCGCGTCATGAGGAATTGAAGGGTATCGACGGTTCCTGCATCGTCCGTATGGTTGATGAGGCGTTCGTAGACGATCTTGGCACGAGCTTCAGCGGCGATGTTGCTGCGAAGGTCGACGTCGAGTTCGCCGGTGATCTTGAGATAGTCAGCGGTCCATGGATTTCCCATTGAGTTGCTCAGGGAGACTCCGCCACCGCCGGCGATACAGACGAGAGGATCTGCCTCCGCGGCTTCCCGCTTCTCTTTCATGGGCTTGAGATGCATGCGGATAAGGGCGCCGACGATTTCGAGATGGCTGAGTTCCTCTGTTCCGATGTCGAGGAGGAGATCGCGGCGGGCGAGGTCATCGACGCAGTTCCATCCCTGGATGGTGTATTGCATGGCGGCAGCTAATTCGCCGTTGGCACCGCCGAATTGCTCTAGAAGCATGTTGCCGAAGCGGACGTCTGGGGTTCCGACGTTGACCGTGTACATCAGTTTCTTAATGTGGTGGTACATTGACTCCTCCATTCGGGATCGCTCCCGAGGGTGGCTTGGATGCAGGTAAGGGTCACAAACGTTCGATGAAGATCGGAAAGCGGGACAACGCAATCTGACTACCACTCGGGTTGAGGAATAGAATCTTCTGCGGGATGACGAGTCTTTTCGATCTTTACAAGGTTGGCGTCGGACCATCGAGTTCACACACGATGGGGCCGATGCGTGCCGCTTGCCGGTTTGCGCGTGAACTTGATCAGAACGGGAAGCTGGATGGGGTGGAGCGTATGCAGGTGGACCTCTATGGGTCGCTCGCATTGACTGGGCTAGGGCACGGGACGGATCGCGCTGTGCTGCTGGGACTGGCGGGAAATGAGCCTGCGTCGATCGATCCGGCGGTGATTGAGAGCACCATGGCGGAGATTCGCGCGACGAAGAAGCTGAGGCTGGCTGGAAAGAAGAGCGTCGGCTGCGATGAGGAGACAGACCTGCTGTTTCGGCGCGAGACGATGTTTCCGCCCAATTCGAAGACACAACATCCGAATGGGATGAGGCTGACGGCGCTGGATGTGAGCGGGAATGCGATCGAGGAGAGGACGTTCTTTTCGATTGGTGGCGGATTCATCGTGGAGGACGGAGCGGACTCGCTGAGCGGGGCTGCGGGTGAGGCGCCGGTACCGCACCCATTCAAGAGCGCCGCAGAGTTGCTGGAGACCGCGCGGACGCTCGGACTGAAGATTCACGAAGTGATGATGGCGAATGAGTGCGCGCGGCTGAGGGTCGAGGATCAGGGTGCGAGCGAGGCGGAGTTGGAAGAGCGTGTGCGCGCAGCGATAGGTGCGATCTGGCGGACGATGAAGGGGTGCATCGAGCGAGGGATCTCGACGGAAGGGATTCTGCCCGGAGGCCTGAACGTTCGGAGAAGAGCCCATCGGCTCGCTGACAGGTTGCGCGAGAAAGAGACAGAAGGGAAGTCGAGCGATCCGCTAGCGCCGCTGGACTGGGTCACGGTCTATGCGATGGCAGTGAACGAAGAGAACGCAGCCGGCGGGAGAGTGGTGACTGCTCCGACAAATGGTGCAGCCGGAGTGGTGCCGGCCGTTGCGGAGTATTACGAGAAATTTGTACCCGGCGCGGATCGCGAGGGAATCATTCGGTTCTTTCTGACTTCTGCGGCGATCGGGATCCTTTACAAGGAGAATGCCTCGATCAGCGGAGCGGAAGTTGGTTGCCAGGGCGAGGTGGGCGTAGCGTGCTCGATGGCAGCAGGTGGATTGATTGCCGCGCTGGACGGAACGAATGGGCAGGTCGAGCACGCGGCCGAGATCGCAATGGAGCACAACCTGGGGATGACGTGCGATCCGATCGGCGGGCTGGTGCAGATTCCGTGCATCGAGCGGAACGCGATGGGAGCGGTAAAGGCGGTGCATGCTTCGAGGATCGCGATGAGCGAGTCCGAGGAGCACAAGGTATCGCTGGACCAGGTAATCAGGACGATGTACCTGACCGGGCTCGATATGCAGTCGCGATACAAGGAGACGAGCCTGGCGGGCCTTGCCTTGAATATTATCGAGTGCTGAGCGCAGGGCTGAGCTGCACGCTGACAGGTCCAGGGGTGCGAACCGAAGTTTCTTTGATTGCGGCTTGTTCGTCTACCATCCAACTCAAGATGGAATCGACAAACGACCAGCCGATGGCTGCTGATCCGAATCAGCTGTCAGTAAATTCTTCGCCAAAGCAGATGGGACCGCAGCGCAAGCCGATCGCGCCAATGTGGCATACGGTGCTGCTGATTGTGGTGATCATCGCCGTATCGGCGCTGGGCTTCATGCGCCATACAGGACCCCACGGAGCTACCGTCGTGAACCGGATGCACACCTATGGGACGACGGCCATCCTGGAGCTTGCATTGATCGGGTGGGTGGCGCTGGGGGTGAAGCTTCGCGGGCTTCGGCTGAGGTCACTGTTCGGAACAGTGTCGATCAGCATGAAGGCGATCCTGGTTGATTTCGGGATCGCGATCGTTTTCTGGGTTCTATCGATGATGGCTCTGGCAACGGTCGCGATGATGTGGATCAGCGTCGAGTCATGGATCACGCACAAGCCGATTCCTATACAGACGGACAAGAGCGGCAAGCCCACGATGCCGAATCCTAAAGATGACAGAGCAGCAAAGGCGGTGGTGCAACTGGCGCCGTCGAATGGCAAGGAGGTCGTCGCGTGGCTGCTGTTGTGCATGCTGGTGGGTGTTGCGGAAGAGCTTGTATTTCGCGGCTATCTGCAGGCACAGTTCACTGCGTGGGCAAAAGGCGCGGCTGCTGCGGGCGTGGTGTTCTCCGCGATGGTCTTCGGTGCAGCGCATGGATACGAAGGGGCACGAGCGATGTTCATGCTCACAGTGTTCGGAGTATTCTTCAGCCTGCTTGCTCTCTTCAGAAGAAATCTTCGCGCGGGAATCTTTGCTCATTCGTGGCATGATGCTGTCGCTGGATTAGCAGTCGCACTTCTTCACTCGCGACACGTCCTCTGATGAGGCGTAAGTTGAAGTAAGCGGCTAAGAGGTTGTTGCCACTTTTTCCACTCCATCGTCGTTTTTTTCTTGACACTGAGTCCGCATGAAACTATACATTTCCTCAACTGCAACAAATGTTGCAGAACTCGATGCAAACCATCGAAAAGGGAGAATAGGCAAATGGCAACTAAGAAAGCAGCCAAGAAGGCACCCGCAAAGAAGGCCGCGAAGAAGACCGCGAA
>Ga0105239_10000498_pt1 | contig 56798 bp, 51 predicted proteins | sample KBSC44metaG_FD_92761 | JGI IMG/M metagenome (GOLD analysis project Ga0105239, IMG submission 92761) | Corn rhizosphere microbial communities from Kellogg Biological Station, Michigan, USA - KBS C4-4 metaG | ecosystem: Host-associated > Plants > Roots > Rhizosphere > Soil | place: Michigan, USA...
CAGGACCTGCGCCACCGCATCCGCCTCGTCCGCGCCGGCGCCGAGCGCCCGCAGGCCCTGCTCCAGTTTGCGCCGCGCCACTTCGAGTGAATCGGCCGTCTCGACACGGTAGGCCTCGCGGAAAAGCGCGCCGAAGGTACCGTAGGTCGGCTCGCCGAGCGTCGAGCAAGTGGCGCGGCGCACGCCCGTCGCGGCGAGCCGGCCGTCGCCTTCGAGCCGCGCGAACAGTTCGGCCAGCAAGCGCGACTTGCCCGCGCCGGCCTCGCCGACCACGCTGACGAACTGGGCCTGCCCCTGCTGCATGCGGTCGAAGGCGGCCAACAGATGATCGATCGCTTCGCCGCGCCCGATCAGCGGCGCCGCCAGCCCGAGTTCGGCGAGGCCGCGCGCGGAGGCCATGTCCGTGCGCGCACCGGCCAGGCGATGCGCCCGCAGGGTGCGTGCCTTGCCGCGCAGCTCGAGCTCGGTGGCCGGTGCGAACGCGAAGCGGTGCCGCACCAGCGCGTGTGTCGCCTCCGACACCAGCACCGTGCCCGCCTCGGCGGCCGTGAGCAGGCGAGAGGCGGTGTTCACCGTATCGCCGGTGACCGCGTAGGTGCTGCCGGCGCCATGCCCCAGGCTGCCGGCGACCACCGCCCCGGTGTGGACCCCGATGTGCAGCGTCACCGGCCGCCCGAGGCGCGCGGCCCACTTCGCACTGAGCTCGCCGACGCGCTGCATCATCTCCTGTGCCGCTTCCAGTGCACGCAGCGGGTCGTCCTCGTGCGCACGCGGCGCGCCGAAGACCGCCATCACCGCGTCACCGACAAACTTCTCGACAAAGCCGTCGTAGCGCGCGATCGCCTGCGCCATCGTCTCGAACAAGGCGTTTTGAAACGTGCGCAGCGTTTCGGGATCGAGCCGTTCAGCCAGCGAGGTGAAGCCCGACAGATCGGCGAACACCACGGTGACCTGGCGTCGATCGGTCTCGTGACCGGCGGCACGCTCGGGCTCCGGCGGGGGTGCGACAGGCATCGGCTCGCTGCGCGCGCTCCGCGCCGCACCGCAGCGCGGGCAAAAGGCGAAGTCCGGCTCGCAGGCGAAGCCGCAGGCGGCGCAAGGACTGGCCTGCCGACGCCCGCAGCAGTGGCAGAAGGAAGACGAAGGCAGCACTTCGCTGCCGCAGCCGGCACAGGTGGTCATCGCGAGTCCGTGGCCCGATGCTGCCCCACTTCGAGCCCCGGCGCCACCTTCCCGTCCGGCCGCAGCGGCGGCGCACGACTTCGACCTTTCTTGCTCGCCGCTACCGCGAGCAGGTCGGCATGCTGCTGCCATGGCCGCGCAATTCACGTCGGCAAGACCCGGTCAGCGAGTGAGCGGCTGAGAGCAATCCCCGGCGACGCGACGAGTGTGATGCGAAGCGCGCAGCCGCCTTCACGCCCGCGCCGGGCGCGGGCCGTGCCGCAAGGTCAGCAGCGTGCCCAGCGTCAGCGCGGCCACCGCGTAACTGGGGCCGCCGAGTGCGCCGATATGGTCGACGAACAACCCGCCGCCGATGGCGCCGCTGGCGATGGCGATCTGAAAGGCCGCGACGAGCAGGCCGCCCGCGCCTTCGGCCTGGTCAGGCGCAGCGCGCACGATCCAGGTCTGGAAGCCGACCGGGAACGCGCCGAAGGCAAAGCCCCAGAGCGGAATCGCGATGGCCGTGACCACGACCGAGTGGCCGCCGACCAGCAGGCAGGCCGCGAGCACGGCGATCAGGATGCCGCCGCAGACGATGGCCTGGCGCTCGCTGCGCTGGGCCAGCCAGCCGCCGGCGAAGTTGCCGAAGAAACCGCCGATGCCGTAGCCGAGCAGCACGCCGGAGACGGCGCCGACCGACAGATGCGTGACCTGCTCCATCAGCGGGCGGATGTAGGTGAAGCCCGCGAAGTGTCCCGAGATCACGAGCAGCACGGCCAGCAGGGCCACGCGCACCGCGGGGCGCCGCAGCAGTTCACCGAGCACGCGCAGGTTGGGGTTGTCGCGCGGCGGCAGCGCCGGCAAGGCCACGAGTTGCACGGCGAGCGTCAGCACGCTGACCGTCCCCGCCGCAATGAAGGCGCTGCGCCAGCCCCATTGCGCGCCCATCCAGGCGCCGATCGGTGCGGCGCCGACGGTCGCCACCGAGACCCCGGTCAGGATGACCGACATCGCGCGCGCGAAAAGCGCTTCGGGCACCAGGCGCAACGCCAGCGCGGCCGACATCGACCAGAAGCCGCCCAGCGCGATGCCCAGCATCACGCGCGCCAGAAGCAGCATCGGCAGGCTGCCGGCCGTCGCCGCCAGCCCATTCGAGAGCACGAGCAACGCGGTCAGTGCCAGCATCACCGTCTTGCGATCGAGCCGGCGCGTGAGCAGCGGAATCGAAGGGGCCGCCACGGCCCCGACCAGCGCCGTGGCCGTGACGGCCTGGCCCGCCGCGCCGTCGGTGATCCCCAGGTCGGCAGCCATTGCAGTGAGCAGGCTGGCCGGCAGGAACTCGGCCGTGACCAGGCCGAACACGCCCAGCGTCAGCGAGGCCACGGCGGCCCAGTGGGGAAGAGTCGTGGCGTTGGAGGCGGCAGTTGCCGCCGGGCCACGAGGGCTTCCAGGCAGGGCGGCGGCATTCGCGTCGAGACACTCGGAGCAGGTGGACATAGGACAGGCGGGAAAACCGCGGGGGTGGACTGAAGCGGCAGCTTATGGATAAGATTTCGGCGTTTGAATGCCGGAAGAGCCGAAATGATTGACTTTTTGTCCAAGCATCCGAATCGCCCCCCACGCGATGGCGACAGCGAGCACGACATGCTCACCGATATCCTGCTGGGGCTGCGGCTCGACGGCGTCGAATACGGCCGCTGCCTGATGCGAGCCCCCTGGGCCGTGGCCTTTGCGGAGCAGCGCGCGGCGCGCTTTCATTTCGTGGGCAGCGGCGGCTGCTGGCTGCGCACGCAGTCGGCCGATTGGGCGCGCCTGAAGCCGGGCGATGCGGTGCTGCTGCCGCGCGGCAGTTTCCACATCCTGGCCAGCTCGCCCGACGTGCCGGTGGTCGATATCGATACGCTGGCCCGCGTGGCGGTCTCGGAGAACATCTACCTCGTGGGCGGCGACACGGCCGGGGCCGAGGCACACAGTGCGGTTGCGCCCGACATGATGTTCTGCGGCGCCTTGCGCTTCAACCTCGACCCGCTGCACCCGCTGGTGACGATGATGCCGGAGCTGATGCTCGCGGGCGAACTGGCACGACGCGACCCCAGCGTGCCAGCCTTGCTGGAGGCGATGGAGCGCGAGGTCGCGCTCGATCGCATCGGCGCCTGCGGAATCCTGGCGCGCCTGGCCGACGTGCTGGCGGCCAGCATCATCCGCGCCTGGGTGGAGTGCGGCTGCAACGACTCGACCGGCTGGATCGCGGCGGTGCGCTGCCCCAGGATCGGCAAGGTCATCGCGGCGATCCACGCGGCGCCCGAACGCGACTGGAGCGTGCCGATGCTGGCCGAGGTGATGGGCGCGTCGCGCTCCAGCTTTGCAGAGGCCTTCACGCGCACGATGGGCGAAAGCCCGGCGAAGTACGTCGCCAAGGTGAAGATGTTCCAGGCGCGGCAGTGGATCGCGAACGGCGGGATGCGCATCGCGATGGCCGCCGACCGCCTCGGCTACGACTCGGAAGCCTCGTTCAGCCGCGCCTTCAAGCGCATCATCGGCCACCCGCCCAGCGCCTCCCGCGGCAGCCGCCTGCCGCAGGGGTGAACCCGGCGCCGCAAGCCGGAGGCCGCGGCGCCGGGCGATCGATCAGCTCTGCCCCGGGCGCTTCGAGCCCTGGTCCTGCTGGCCGGGAGTGCGCTGCTGGCTCTGGTCCTGTTGGCCGCTGCGCTGCCCGCCCTGATCTTGCTGGCCGCTGCGCTGCCCGCTTTGATCCTGCTGGCCGCTGCGTTGGCTGCCCTGGTCCTGCTGGCCGCTCTTCTGACCGGATTGGCCTTGCTGGCCCTTGTCGGATTGCTGGCTCATCATCATCTCCTTCATGCCCTGCGAAGGGCTGGGTTCAAGAACAACACGATGGCTCGGGAGCCATCGCCATCGAATGGTCTGCCTCGCGCGGAGCGGACGGCATCGGCGTCGGCCTCGGGATGAGGTCAGGCTCGCCCTACGGGGCTGTCGTCGCTCGACTCGGCACTGTCAGCCCGGCGCGAGAAGACCACGACCGGGCGATCCAGCCGTCCGCTTCAACGCGAAGACGTGTTCCGGCCCAGCCGCGCCGCCTCTATCGTGGCGATGTCGATCTTCTTCATCGTCATCATCGCGTCGAACACGCGCTTGGCGGCCGCGGGATCGGGGTCGGCGATGCCCGCGGTGAGGGCGCGCGGCGTGATCTGCCATGACAGGCCCCAGCGGTCCTTGCACCAGCCGCACTGGCTCTCCTGGCCGCCATTGCTGACGATCGCGTTCCACAAGCGGTCGGTCTCGGCCTGGTCGTCGGTCGCGATCTGAAACGAGAAAGCCTCGTTGTGCTTGAACTGCGGGCCGCCGTTCAGCCCGATGCAGGGGATGCCGGCCACGGTGAACTCGACCGTCAGGACGTTGCCCTGCTTGCCGTCGGGATAGTCGCCCGGCGCGCGGAAAACGACGCCGACAGCGCTGTCGGGAAAGGTTTCGGCATAGAAATTCGCGGCGTCGACGGCGGTGCCGTCGTACCAAAGACAGATCGTGTTCTTGCTGACCACGTCGTTTCTCCTGAAAAGTTGAGAACCTCGATAGTGGCTCAGTGGGCCTCGACCGGCGTTTCCGTATGCATCGCACAGCGCCAGCCGCGGTCGGTCTTCACCCAGGTCGAGGTGTCGTTCATCTCCTGTCGAGTCGTGGCGCCTTTGCCGCGCGGCGCGACACCCTGCTTGACGCGGTAGGTGAGGATCGCCGTCGCATCGTTCGGAAACACGACCTCCATGTCGCTGAATTCGAAAGAGTTGACCACCATCGAGCCGTGGTCGGCCATCTTGCGGTAACCCGCATGGTCGAATTTCATCGCGCCGTGCGAGCTGACCATCAGCGCCGGCTCGCAGAGCAGGTTCAGCGCCACATCCGTGTCGTGGTCCACCATCGACTGCCAAAACTTCGTCTCGAGGTCGACCAGGGTCGCTGGGTTTTGCATCTTGCTCTCCTTGAAGTGAGGAACCTCAATCGTCCTCCTCGAGGAAGCTCGGTCTATCGGATGGGACTGATGCCGTTGTAGGGATGCACCGATGCCTAGATCGCCAGCGACATCATCGCAAGCGCCTGGTCTTCGTCATCTTCGATGCCCGGAATGACATCGACGATCTCGAACAAGGGCGCGGCGAAGAACGGCCGGCCATGCAAGGCTTCGACAGCCGCCACGTATTCGCGCACGTCGGCACCGGCGAGCAGCTCCCACACGATCACGTGGCTGCAGCGGCCGTGGAAAGCGCCGGCCTTGAAGCGGCTCATGCGCAGATCGGGGTAGCCGTTGAACACGGTCATCAAGGCGTCGTCGAACACGCGGCGCTGCGCGTCGGTGTCGAGCGCATGCCAGTGCGCAGTAGCCTTGAGCAGCATGAAGAAGTTGCGTTGATGCATGAGGGTGCCGCGAAGAAAGTGAGGTCCGGGGCGGGCTTGACGGGCTGCGCCCGAGTCACGACACTATGCGAGCTTTCGCTCATATTGTCGACTCGCATTTCAACTCGCCCGAGCCTGCCATGATTCCCCAGCTTTCCCCTCGCAAGGCGCCGCGCCAGTCGCGTTCGCAGGCCACCGTCAAGGCCATCCTCGACGCCACAGCTCACATTCTGGTCGAGCGCGGATTCGCCGCGGCAAGCACGAACGCGGTCGCCGAGCGCGCCGGCGTCAGCATCGGTTCGCTGTACCAGTATTTTCCGAACAAGGACGCGCTGGTCTCGGCATTGCGTGCGCGTCACGGCGAGCAGATGAAGGCCGTGATCCAACGTGCGTTGACGAAGGCGATGGACGCGACGCTGGTCGACGCGCTGGCGGTGCTGATCGAGGCCACCGTCGAGGCGCACCGCGTCGATGCCGACCTCCACCGCGTGCTCGAGGAGCAGCTCGACAGCATGGAGGCGGATTCGCTGCACGACGAATATGTCGACGTGATGGAAGACCGCATCGTCGCGCTGCTGGCGCGTCACCGCGGCGAGATCACTCCGCCCGATCTGAGGCTCGCGGCCTTCATGCTGCTGCAGGCCGCGCACGGCCTGGTCCACGCCGTCGTGCGGCAGCGCCCGAAGGGCATTTCACTGAAACACGCGACGCAGGAGATCGTGAACATGATGGCGGGCTACCTGACGGGCCCGCGCTACGGATGAGCAGGGCGGGCCGCGCCTGGGCGCGGGCTCACGCAGCGTGGTAGCTGAGGAATAGAGCCACCGTCGCGGCCGCGAGCTTGCGTTGCTCGCGCGGCGCGAGCTTCGGCTGCCCCATCGCCACCTGGGGCCAGAAGGCCACGCCCTTGACCAGGCTCTCGAGCTGCTGCACCGCCAGGGCGGGGTCGACGGCCTTCAGGCGGCCCGCCTTCTGCGCCGCGCGGATCCATGTCAGCAGCTCGCCTTCCTTCTGGCCCAGCCGGCTGATCATGTCCTTCGCGCGTGCGGGGGAATGCAAGGCGGCCGCAATGGCCACGCGCGCCAGATCGAGGAAGTTGTCGTCGGAGAGCACCGCCATCTTGTGCATCACCAGTGCGAGCAGCTGCTCGTCGAGCGGCGCATCGGCTCGGTACGGCAGCTCCACCCGGCTGGCGCTGCTGTGCCACAGCACGCGCAGGATCTCGGCGAACAGCTCGTCCTTGCTCGGAAAGTGGTTGTAAAGCGTGCGCTTGGACACCTCGGCGCGGGCCGCCACCTTGTCGACGCTGGTGGCGTCGAATCCGGCGGCGCGGAACTCGGCGATCGCCGCCTGGACGATCGCCTCTCGCTTGCGGTCGGTCAGGCGCTGCGGTTCGGTCATTTCGAAATTTTACACCCGCCGGTTTACTTTTCACGAGGCGGCCGCTACACTTCAAAAACTACACCGTGCAGTGTACTTATCTCGTTGTTTTCGCCACTGCCGAATGAACCGGGAACCCTCGCCATGATCTCTTCTCTCTGCGCCCGCAGCGGCATGCCCGATGCAGTCGAAGCCTCGCCGCAGCAGCGCAACGGCAAGTTTCACAACGTCGCGCCGCGCGAGGCGCCCGGCCTGGCGAAGACGCTCGCCATCGCCTGGCGCATCCTGACGCAGAAGCCCGCCACCACCGTGCCGCGCGAGCCGATTCCGCTGCAGCTGCTGAGCGCCGCTCAGCTGGCGCAGGCGCCCGATGCGAGCCTGTTCCGCCTCGGGCATTCGACCCTGCTGCTGAAGCTGGGTGGCGAGCTGTGGCTCACCGACCCGGTGTTCTCCGAGCGTGCGTCGCCGTTTCAATGGATCGGCCCCAAGCGCTTCCATGCGCCGCCGATCGGCATCGACGAGCTGCCGCCGATCAAGGGCGTGATCCTGTCGCATGACCACTACGACCATCTCGACCACGCGGCCATCATGAAGCTGGCGCCGAAGGTGGAGGTATTCGTGACGCCACTCGGCGTGGGCGACCGTTTGATCGCCTGGGGCATCGACCGCGCCAAGGTGCGCCAGCTCGACTGGTGGCAGGAGACCACGGTCCAGGGCGTGCGCCTGGTCGCCACGCCGGCGCAACACTTCTCCGGCCGAGGATTCACGGACGGCGACAAGACGTTGTGGGCATCGTGGGTCATCCTGGCCGACGGCCTGCGGCTGTTCTTCAGCGGCGACAACGGCTATCACGCCGACTTCAAGACCATCGGCGAGCGCCTCGGACCTTTCGACGTGACCTTGCTCGAGACCGGCGCGTACGACGCGCAATGGCCCGACGTGCACATGCAGCCCGAGCAGACGCTGCAGGCTCACCGCGACCTGAACGGTCGCTGGCTGATGCCGGTGCACAACGGCACTTTCGACCTCGCGATGCATGCCTGGCACGAACCCTTCGACCGCATCGAAGCGCTGGCCGCAGCGGCGGGTGTCGCGCTGGCCACGCCGGCGATGGGCGAGCGGCTGTCGCTGCGGCAGCCGCGGCCGGGCAGGCGCTGGTGGCGGGAGCCGCAGCAGCGCGCCGCACGCGCGGCGGATTCCGCCGCAAACGCATCGGCAGACCTGATGCCGCACGGTCGAACGGCCCCCCAGGCCGCTCAGGCCGCCCGCAACCTCGACACCAGGGCATCGCCCAGGTAGGCCTCGCGCGAGGCGCGGCGGCGGATCTTGCCGCTCGAGGTCTTCGGCAGACGGCCTTGTTCGAGCAAGACAAGGTCTTGCAGCGGCAAGCCGAGCTGGCTCATCAGCGCCGTTCTCGCGGCGCTGGTGACCTCGTGGCGCGGCAGCCGGCGCAGCACGTGCCGGTGAATCTCGTGCGCCACGATCAGACGCTCCTCGCCTTCGAGTTCGACCGAGAAGGCCGCGGCCAGGCCGCCCTCCAGCGCCGGGTGGCTGGCCCGCACCGCAGCCTCGATGTCGTTGGGGTAGTAGTTGCGCCCGCTGATGACGATCAGGTCCTTGACCCGGCCGGTGACGAAGAGCTCGCCGTCGTCGATGAAGCCCATGTCCCCGGTGCGCAGATAGGGCCCGCCATCCGAATCGGCGAGGCGCGCTTCGAAGGTCGCCGCGCTCTCCCTCGGGTTGTTCCAGTAGCCTTTGGCCACGCTCGGGCCGCACACCCAGATCTCGCCCACTTGCCCGTGGCCGCAACGCCTGCGGGTGTGCGGATCGACGATCGCGACTTCCTGGCCGACGGCCCGGCCGCAGCTGACGATCGAGAGCCCGTTGGCTTCGTTGGGCGCGACGTGCTGCACGCGATGCCATTGCAGCGCGCCGGGGTCGATGCGGCGCACCGCCGGGATGCGCGACTTGTCGCCCGCGGCGACGAAGAGCGTCGCTTCGGCCATGCCGTAGCACGGTGTCAGCGCGCTGCGCCGGAAGCCGCATTCGGCGAACTTCTCCGCGAAGCGGGCGAGCGTGCCGTGGCGAACAGTTTCCGCGCCGCTGAACGCGATCTTCCAGCAGCTCAGGTCCAGCGCCATCATCTGCTGGGTCGTGACCCGGCGCACGCACAGGTCGTACGCAAAATCCGGCCCGCCGCTGGAAGTCGCCCGATGGTCCGAAATGGCCTGCAGCCAACGCGCCGGCTTGGCGATGAAGGCCACCGGCGACATCAGCACGGAGGTGGTGCCCAGGTAGAGCGTCTGCAGCACGTGGCCGACCAGGCCCATGTCGTGATAGAGCGGCAGCCAGCTCACGGCGACACTGCGCTCGGTGAGGCCGAAGGCCGTCTCGATCAGCCGCTGGTTGTGCAGCAGATTGCCGTGGCTCACCATCACACCCTTGGGCGCGCCGGTCGAGCCCGACGTGTATTGCAGGAACGCCAGGCTGTCGGCGTGCAGCTCGGACTCGGCCCATGCGCTCGCCGGTTCGTCGAGCAGCGCGGGCAGCGTGATGCAGGTCAGGCTGCGCAGCAAGGGCGAGCCGGCGATCGCGACTCGCGTGCCGTCGAACCCCGAGCGTGCCACGCAGATGCCGAGCGCGCCGCAATCGGCGGCGATGCGCTCGAGCCGCCCGATCTCCGTGCTGCCCGTCGGCGGATAGACCGGCACGGCCAGCACGCCGGCATAGAGGCAGCCGAAAAAGGCGAGGATGAATTCCAGTCCCGAGGGATAGCTGAGCAGCACGCGGTCCCCCGGCCGGAAGTGCTGCTGCAGCGTGGCGGCCATCGCGCGTGCGCCGACATCGAGCGCCGCGAACGTCAGGCTCTCGGTCTCGATCTCGCCCTCGCGGAGGAAGACGAAGGCCTTGTGCTGCGGCTGCTCCCGCGCCCGGCAACGGGCCAGGTCCACCAGATTGGCATGGGCCCGCGGAGGGCGCCGGCGGGGGCGATGTTCGGCGCTGCGATGGTACTCAAACATGAGATCCTCCTGTGCTCTTCATGCGGGAAGCGGCATGCGCCGGGCGCGCCTGACGCACGGCGCGGCCTCGAACTCCGTCTCGATCAGCCATCGGTGTCTTCATTTCAGCGAGCCGGCGCGGAGGCCGGGTGGGCACGCCGCAGTGCCGAATACACGGCGGCGGCGCTCGCGTCGAGCTGCGACAGGCCGGAGCCGTGCGCGGACCATTGACCGACCTGATGCAGCCCGTGTTCGGCGAGCCAGCGGTCGAGCGGCCGCGGCCCGGCCGCGGCCTCGGCCTCGGCGAAGCCCGACGAGGCACCGTCGCGGTGATCGCTGCGCGCCGCGAAGTGGTGCGGCGTGATGATCTCGATCGCGGCCACGCCGTCGGCAAAGTCCGGCTGCAGGCTCGTGAGCCGCCGGTGCAGCACCGACCGGGCGAGGGCGACGAGATCGCTGCCGGCCGCGAGCGCGCGTGGCGAGCAGTCGAACTCGGCATAGGCGCGCAGCGCCGTCCCGTCGTCGCCGAAGTCGAGGTTGATCTTGCAGTTGCGAAGGTCGAACCGGCCGACTTCGCGCGCCGCGAGCACGTCGAAAGGATCGACCGCTTCGGAGTGAAAGAAGCGCGCGGTATCCCGGTGGACCGCGAGTGTGCGACCGAGATCGGGCGTCAGGCTGTAGACGAGATTCAGCGCGCTGAGCGAGACGCCGTGGCCGGCAATCACGCGACCGAGTTCCGCCCCGATCGTGCCGCCCGCCATGCGCTCCGCGACGCGGCCCGGGTCCACGTTCAGCACCACGCTGCCGTAGAGCCGCTCGCCGCTGCGCAGCCTCACGCCGCAGGCCTGGGCCTCGACATCGAACAGGATCTCGTCGACCCAGGCGCCGGGCATCAAGCGGCAGTACGGCGAAGCGCGCAGCCGCTCGACCAGTGCATCGCACAGCGAGGCGCCCGACTCGGGTAGCGCGTAGAGGCCGTCGATCAGCATCTTGCCGAGGTAGGCGAGCATCGTCAGCGCCGAATTGCCGTGGCTGAACGCGCGCACCGAGAGCAGCCGGCGCAGGCCTTCGTCGGCCACGTGCCGGCGCAGCCAGTCGGCCCAGCGCTGCGGCGCGAACTCGCGCAGTACCGTCGTCGCCTCGAGCCGTGCCGCTGGCGCCGCGAGACCGCCGCTGACGCGGATCGCGCCGTAGACGCGCTGCATCGCATCGCAGAGCGTGCCGATCGCCGCCCACTCGGCGGGATGGCGCTCCGCCAGTGCAGCGCGAAAGGCATCGAGCGTGCCCGGCAGCACCATCGCTTCGCCGGGGAAGAAGACGTGGTCGATCGCCGCCATGCGCCGCGGCGCGGCCCGGCTCCACAGCGCGGGGTCGGTGACGAGCCGCGCCAGCGCGCTGCCCGGCTCGAAGCCGAGGGCCTTGTAGCAGACCAGCGGCACACCGCTCGCGCTGCGCCCGTTGCAGCCGCCGAAGTCCGCGTTCTTGTCGGCGACGACGACGAGCACGTGATGCCGCGCGAGCCGCTCGGCGAGCAGCAGCGCGCCCAGGCCGCCGCCGACGATGATCACCGGCCCGTTGACCTGCGCCGCCTCGCTGCTCAGCATGCTCTCGGCTCCGGTTCAGCATCTGCACCTAGCGCCACCAGCATCGTGCGGCGCCGATGGCCCCAGGCCTGCCGCGCCGCGAGGGCGAGCAGGTTGGCGAGGCTGCGCAAGCTGTCGAGATTCATGATCGACTCGAAGAGGCCGGTCGCGAGACCGATGGATGAATGGAACCCGGGAGACTCGACCTTGGCGATCGACCCGTGGCGATCTCGGCGCGCGAGAGAGGACTAGCCCGTCGGGCCGCCCTTCGTTCGTTCGGGTACGGGAAGCTTAGGCGAGCGAGTCGCTTCCTCACATCCGTCAGGTTGGGGATTCCGAGCGGATCATTCGCTATGGGTTAGGGATCTGGCCGGTTGTGGACCAAAGTCATATTGACGCGTTCAGAGAATCCTCATTGCGCCATCGAATGCAGTCCTGATTGCATGCAGGACTGATCAATGACTGGATGATGACTCCGAGAGTCGCGAATTGGACTCAGTCCAATGCGGTCAGCCTATGCCGGAGAAGACTCGTACAACGGCAGCATGCCGGTGCGTCCGAATTCCACGGGCGCGTCTTCGAGGTCGGTGGCTTCGGGGAGGAGATCGCCGCCTTGCAGCAGCGCGCCGAGGCCCTCCGCCGGCAGCGGCCGGCTGAAGTGGTAGCCCTGCATCACGTCGCAATCGAGCTCGGCCAGCAGTTCGAACTGCGCTTCGTTCTCGACTCCCTCGGCCACCGTGGTCATCTTCAGGGTCCGCGCCATCGCGATGATCGCTCGGGTGATCGACGCGGTGCCTTCGTCGGTCGCGACGTCGAAGGTGAAGGACTTGTCGATCTTCAGGACGTCGATCGGGAAGCGCTTCAGGTAGCTCAGGCTCGAGTAGCCCGTCCCGAAATCGTCGAGAGCGAGCCGCACGCCGAGGCGCTTCAGGCTTCGCATCGTCTCGATCGCCTCCTCTGTACAGTTCATCAGCGCCGATTCGGTCAGCTCGAGCTCGAGGGATTGCGGCCGCAGGCCGGTCTCACGAAGCACGTCGTGCACCAGCGAGGGCACGTCCTGCTGCTGGAATTGCCGTGCCGACATGTTGACCGCCATCGAGAGCCCGAGGTGGCCGGCCCGATGCCAGGCTTTCGCCTGGGCGCAGGCAGTGCGCAGCACCCACTCGCCGATGGGAAGGATCAATCCGGTCTCTTCAGCCAATGGAATGAAGCGAGCGGGCGACACCCATCCGAGTTCGGGATGATGCCAGCGCAGCAGCGCCTCCACGCCGACGACACGACGGCCTGCCCGATCGACCTGGGGCTGGTAGTGCAGCTCGAGCTGGCCGCGCTCCAGCGCCAGCCGGAGCGCAGTCTCGAGCTCGACGCGCTGCTGCGCCTGTTCGCCCATCTCCTGCGAGTAGCTCTGGATCGCGTTGCGGCCATTGGCCTTGGCTCGATACATGGCCGCATCCGCGTTCTTCAGCAAGCTCTCGCAGCTGTCGCCGTCACCCGGCGAGACGCTGATGCCGATGCTTGCGCCGAGGTGCAGCTCCCGCCCGCCTTGCAAGTGCGGTGCGACGAAACACTCGGCCAGCTTCTCTGCGACCCGGCATGCCGCGTCGGGCTGATCGAGATCGGGAAGGAGAACGACGAACTCGTCGCCGCCCAGGCGGGCGATCGTGTCGCTGTCGCGCACCGCGCCTTGCAGGCGAGCCGCCACCGAACACAGCAGGGCATCGCCGAACGAATGACCGAAGCTGTCGTTGACGAACTTGAATCCGTCCAGATCGAGGAACAGCACGCCCACATGGCGGCCGCTGCGTCGGGCCTGGCCGAGCGCCTGAGCGACGCGGTCGTTCAGCAGGCTGCGGTTCGGCAGGCCGGTCAAGGCGTCGTGGCTCGCCTGATGCGCCATGCGCTCGGCCTGCGATCGACGCTCGGAGACGTCGTTCGCGACGCCGTCGATGCGAAGCGTGCTGCCGTCCGCCGACCTGATCAGGCGCGCGTGATCCTCCAGCCAGCGATGAGTGCCGTCCGGCCGCACGATGCGGTATTCGAGCGTCAGCGATTTCTTCTCGTTCAGTTCGTTCAGGCTGTCCTGCACGCGCTGCCGGTCGTCTGCATGCACGATGCGCCACCAAAGGCTGTGGTCGGCAAAGAACTCGGCCACGGCCCGGCCATAGACGCGCTCCGCGGCAGGGTTCAGGTAGAGCAGTTCCGAACCATCGGCAGAGATCGACCAGACGACGTTGTCGATCGATTCGAGCACGCCGGAGAGCATTTCTTCGACGCGGCGCAACTCGACGACGCGCTGCTCGAGCCGGGCGTTCGCATCGGTCAGATCGCCGCGCGCTTGTCGCAGGCCCTCGCGTGCGTCGACGAGCCCGTGCGCTGCGATGCCAATTTCCGCCTGAAGCGTGTTGAAGCTGATCGCCATGTCGCCGACCTCATCGCGGGTGCCGACACGCACCGGCGTGATGTCGACCCGGACGTGGGCCGCATCGAGGTCGCCGCGGCCGAGCGCCTGTATCGCGCGCGAGAACTCCGCCATCGTTCCGTTCGCCAGGCGCTTCGCGGTCTCGGAGACCTCGGTGGCCGAGTGCGCGATCATCCCCGGCAGCACCAGGGCCACGGTGATCGACAGCATCGCGACCGCGACGAAGATGTCGGCCAGCGCCGTCATCAGCGTGCTCTGCTGCGGCGGAAGATTGCTCACGGCGAGCAGATAGCCGGCGCCATCGAGCACCAGCACCAGAAGCATGGCACCGGTGAGCTTGATCTGCAGCGTGCCGGCCATGCCGGGCAGACCGGCTTCGCGACGGTCGAAGTAGCGGCGCCAGGCGTAGAGCACTGAGCCGGAGTACGCGAAGCCGAGGCCGATCAGCACGGTCGTCAAGCCGAACTGCTCGAAGCCCAGCAACGCCGAGAAGCCCCACGCCACGGCCGCGATCAGGCCGAGCGCGATCGTGCCGCGCGGTGCCCGATACGGCCGGTGCATGTCGGGTGCGTCACGGCGCAGCAGCCAGACCGCGACGCTCGGCAGCGCAATGCTGATCAGATAGGTGAAGTTGGCGGCGGCGATGAGCCAGATCGGGTCGCCGATCAGCAGGAAGAGGATCGCCATCGCGGCGGTCAGCAAGGTCGCGACCCACGGCGTGTCGCTGCGTGAGCGGCGCGCGAGCAGCCGCGGCAGCAAGCCGTCTTCCGACAATTGCGACAGGGCCCGGGCTGCGCCGGCGAGCGGCTGCAGCGTGCCGGAGAACATGCTGAGGACCATGAACCAGATCGCTGCGGCCTTGGCCGCGCTGCCGAAGACCGGCGCAAACGTCGGGCCGAGAACCAGCGCCAGATCCTTGCCCAGCGGCTCGCTGCCGAGGCTGCCGAGCCAGACCCCCGGCAGCACTGCGAAGTAGAGCCCGGCAAGCACGCCGCTCGCGAGCATCGCACGCGGAACCTGGCGCGTCGGATCGACGGTTTCGCCGACATGGCAGGCGGCTGCCTCGAACGCCGGCGCGGCAAACCCGATCAGATAGAGGCCGGCCATCAGGCTGGTCAGGTCGCCGAACCAACCGGGAAACGGCGTGGTCAGCTGGAACGTCGTCGCCCGCTGCCAGTCGACGTCGCCGGCGAAGATCGGCGCGAGCCCCGAGATCAGCGCCAGCAGCGCCGAAGCGCTCGCGACCGGCACGGCGAGCCGGGTCACCCACTTGATGCCGAGCAGGTTGACGAGCGTGAATGCGAGCACGAGTGCGACGGCGAGCACGGTGACCGGCACGCCGGGCAGGTACCACTCGTGAATGGCCGAAGCCGAAAGGAGCGCCGTCAGGCCGCAGGTCGGAACCCAGCCCCACCAGTAACAGACGCCCGTCAGGTTGGCGAGCACCGCGCTGTAGGGCCGGAAGGCTTCGGCGCAGGTGGCCGAGATTCCGCCGACGCGGTTCGGATACATCAGCACCAATTCGATCCAGCCCGGCGCGGCGGCCCAGGACAGCAGCAAGCCGACGATCAGCAGCGGCACGGCCGCGCTCCCCTGCCCGAGGATCTGGTCCTGGCCGGCGAACAGCGCCGCGAGGATGAACAGGCTTTGGTTGCTGCCGCCCATGGCGAGCGCCGTGGTCCCCAGCCAGCCGAGCGTGCGCGGATGGGAAAGCGACGCGGCGCGATCCGGTCGGGTGTTGAGCGTTGCTGCGGAAGTCAAGGGGTTGGCGCGGTTCGGCGGACTCGGTCGTTGCCCCAATGGCACGCCGATACCGGCAGATCGGCCTTGCACCAAACGACTTGAGACCGAGGAAGGCGATTCCGCTCTTGCTTCTCACAAACGCGCCGCGCAAGCGTCTGCAGGACTTGGAGAAATGATGGATCTGAGGATATTCAATCCGTCTCGCCATCATTGGTGTCAGTGCTAGCGATTGTCCGGACGGGCACAATGAGGCCTCACCCATCGAAGGGACGTCGATGACGCATCGAACCGCCTCCTGCAGCTGTGGCCAGCTTCAAGCTCAGGTCGGATCCGACCCGATTCGGGTCTCCGTCTGTCACTGCCTTGCCTGTCAGCGCCGAACCGGAAGTGTCTTTGGAGCCCAGGCTCGCTTCCCGTCGGCCTCGGTCACGATCAAGGGCACGAGCAAGGAGTTCGTCCGGGTCGGAGACGAAGGGACGCGCAGCACGTTCAGGTTCTGTCCTGAGTGCGGATCAACGGTGTACTACACCGCCGAAGGCCTTGAGGGCTTCATCGCGGTGCCGGTCGGCGCGTTCGCAGACCCGAAGTTTCCGCGTCCCACGTTCTCGGTCTACGAAGAACGAATGCACGGCTGGATATCCATGCCCCCGGACATCGAGCACATGGCCTAGTGTCCTGAATTGGAAGTTCGTTGATGAATCCTGTCGAGAAACACCCGGATCCGTCGTTGCGGTGCTCGCGAGGCATTGAGCCTCGCTGCGCGCCGCGCCCAGGCTGCGCGCGTTTTCGACAGGATTCGGCCATGCCGGAGCGCTTTGCCGACTTTGTTCAACGAACCTCCAACCCAGGACACTAGCTTCAAGCCGATTGGATGTCGCTGCTGCTTTCCATGCGCCAGTCGCGCGGCAGCGTGCGCGTCCGGCCGATCACCTCGACTTCGGCTCGCAGGCGGATGTCGCCGCTCGAAGCGCCGACCGCGAGGTCGAAGGTGCCCGGCTCGACGATGCGCTGACCTGACATGCCGGTGAAGCACAGCATGTCGACCGGGACGCGGAAGCTGATGCGGGCCGCTTCTCCGACGCTCAGCTCGATGCGTCGGAACGCCTTCAGCTCGCGCACCGGCCGCACCACGCTGGCCAGGCGGTCGCGCACGTAGAGCTGCGGCACGTCCACGCCGCGCTGCTCGCCGGCATTGGCAAGCTCGAAGCTCAGCACGATGTCGCCGTCGATCGGTACCGTGAGGCTCTCCACTCGGAGCCGGCGGTACTCGAACGTCGTGTAGCCCAGGCCGTGGCCAAAGGGGTAGCGGCTGCCGAAGTGCAGTGCGATCGGCGTGCCGCCGCTCTTGACCTTGTGGTTGTAGTAGTACGGCATTGCGCCGGCGTTCACCGGCACCGAGACGGTCAGCCGCCCCGACGCCGGCACGATGCCCGCCAGCACTTCGGCGATCGCCGTGCCGCCTTGCTGGCCGCCGGCGAACGCCATCACGAAGGCCGCGACCCGTTCTTCCAGGCCTCCCAGGTGGTAGGGCCGGCCGCTGTTCAGCACGACGATGGTCGGCGTGCCCGTCGCGACAACGGCTTCGAGCAGTTGCTGCTGCACCCCCGGCAGGCTCAGCGAGTCGGTATCCGAGCCTTCGCCGATGGTGCCGGTCTGGAACAGGCCGGCCAGGTCGCCGACGCAGACGATCGCGACATCGGCATTGCGCGCCGCTTCGACGGCGGCCGGGATCTCGTCGGTGCGCTGCGAGACTGGCGACGCCGGCAGCACCGGGTCGTTCAACACGTCGCCGGGGAACACCGGCGCTCCCTTGCGGCGCACGTCAATGATCGAGCAGCCGCGGGCATACGCAACGTTGTCGGCACCGAACACCTGCTGCAGGCCTTGCAGCGGCGTCACGATGTGGCTTGTGTCTTCGGTCTGGTTGTGCAGCACCACGTGGGCCGGGTAGCTGTAGCCGCTCAGCTGCGCCAGCGGGTCCGCCGCGGTCGGCCCGATGACGGCGATGCGCCGCGGTACGGAGGGATCGAGCGGCAGCACGCCGCCGCGGTTGTCGAGCACGACGATCGATTGGCGTGCGGCCTCCAGCGCCGTCGCGACGACGGCCGGCGTGCGCAAGTGCGGTGCAGGGCCGTCCTCGAAGGTCTGCTCGAACAGGCCGAGGCGGAACTTCTCGGTCAGCACGCGCGCGACGATGGTGTCGATGGTCGCCATCGTGATCAGTCCGCGCTCGACGGCCGCCGCCAGGTGCTGAGCACAGTCGTCGGCCGGCAGCTCGATGTCGAGGCCGGCATTGAAGGCCAGCGCCGCGGCTTCGGTCGCGTCGGCCGCCACGCCGTGATGCTGGTACAGCAGGCTGACCCCGACGTAGTCCGCCACCACCAGTCCGTCGAAGCCCCACTGGTTGCGCAGCACCTCGGTCAACAGGTGGTGCGAGGCGTGGGCCGGCTCGCCGTCGATGTCGTGATAGGCCGGCATCACCGAGCCGGCGTTGGCCTGCTTGACGGCCATCTCGAAAGGCAGCAGGAAGACGTCGTTCAACTCGCGCCAGCCGACGTGCACCGGCGCGTGGTTGCGCCCGCCTTCGCTGAAGGAGTGGCCGACGTAGTGCTTGAGGGTCGCCAGCAGATCGCGATGAGGTCCTTGCAGGCCGCGCACGTAGCGCGTTGCCAGCACGCCGACCAGGTAGGGGTCTTCGCCGAAGGTCTCCTCGGTGCGGCCCCAGCGCACGTCGCGCGACACGTCGAGCACCGGCGCCAGGCCCTGATGGCAGCCGAGCTCCCGGCATTCGAAGCCGATCTGCTCGGCGACCTGCTGGACCAGTTCCGGGTTCCAGGTGGCACTCAATCCGAGCGGCGACGGAAAGAGCGTGCCGTCGCGCGTCATCGCGCCCATCAGGCATTCCTCGTGCGAGAGCGCCGGAATGCCCAGCCGCGTCTCGTTGCGCAGGAAGCGCTGCAGCTTGTTCAGCGCGCGCACGCCGCTGGCGGCCTCGACGCTGCGCGTGCCGAGCGGACGAGTGATCTGGCCCATGCTGTTCGCGAGCCGGCGCTGCACCGACGCGTCGTCGCTGGCGCCGATGAAGGCTTCGCCCGGACGCGCGTGGTGCTCGCCGCTTTCCGAGAGCACGAGCCAGAACGCATGCAGCTGGGCGAACTTCTCTTGCTGCGTCATGCGCGCCAGGAGGTCGCGCACGCGCTCGGGCACGGGTTGTGCCGGGTCCTTGTAGATCGGTGTGGTGGGGCTCATTGGAGGTCTCGGATGTGGAGGGTGGTGAGGTCAGGCTTGCACACGGGGCAGGGCGAAGCCCGCCGCGTCGAACACATGGCAGTCGCCCGAGGGAATCGAGAAGCTCTCGTTGTCACCCGGCCGCGCCGGGCTGTGGCCGATGACCTTGGCGATCAGGTCCTCTTCGCCTTCGGTGCCGTCGAGATAGACGTAGCTGTATTCGCCGAAGTGCTCGACCTGGCGGACCCGGCGCGTGATCGCCGCGCTGCCGTCCGATGGGCCGGCCGCCAGGTGTTCGGGGCGGATGCCGAGCGTCACGCGGCTGCCGGCAGCCGGCGCGACGATGCCCGCGGCGAGGCGCAGGCGTTCGCCGCCGGAGTTGCCGTCGATCTGCAGCGTGATCTCGCCGCGCTCCGCGGACTGCACCGTCGCCGGCAGGAAGTTCATGCGCGGCGAGCCGAGAAAGCCGGCCACGAACAGATCGCGCGGCCGGTGGTACAGGTCCATCGGCGAGCCGATCTGCGCGACGCTGCCGTGCTCGAGCATGCCCTGGCCGGCACGCAGCAGCACGATCTTGTCGGCCAGCGCCATCGCCTCGGTCTGGTCGTGCGTCACGTAGATCGCGCTGGCGCGATTGAATTCGCGATGCAGCCGGGCGATCTCGGTGCGCATGTGCACGCGCAAGGCCGCATCGAGGTTCGACAGCGGCTCGTCGAACAGGAACACGCTGGGCTGGCGCACGATCGCGCGGCCGATCGCGACGCGCTGGCGCTGCCCGCCCGACAAGGCCTTGGGCAAACGATCGAGCAGGTGGGTGATCTGCAGGATCTTCGCCGCGTCCTGCACCCGGCGCTCGATCTCCTTCGGGTCGACCCTGGCCTGGCGCAGCCCGAAGGCCATGTTCTCGAACAGGCTCATGTGCGGATACAGCGCGTAGTTCTGGAACACCATCGCCACTTCGCGATGCGCCGGCGGCACGTCGTTCATGCGCACGCCGCCGATGTGCAGGTCGCCCGCGCTGATCGCTTCGAGCCCGGCCACCATGCGCAGCAAGGTCGACTTGCCGCAGCCCGAGGGCCCGAGGAAGACGCAGAACTCGCCCGCACCGATGTCGAGGTCGACGTTGCGGATCACGGGGACTGCGCCGCCGTAGGTCTTGTGGACCGATTGGAGAGTGATCTGAGTCATGGTCAACCTTTCAAGGAACCGGCCATCATTCCCTTGACGATCCGCTCCTGGCCGAAGGCATAGGCCACGATCAGCGGCAGCGAAGTCAAGGTCACCACCGCGAGCATCGCGGGGATGTTGGACGAGTACTCGCCCTGGAAGTCCCACAGCGCCAGCGGCAAGGTGCGATTGCCGGGCGACGAGGTCAGCACGTAGGCGAAGATGAATTCGTTCCACAGCCCGATGGCGTTGTAGATCGCCACCGTGGCGACGCCCGGGCCCGACAGCGGCAGGAAGATCCTGCGAAAGATCGTGAACGGGCCGCAGCCGTCGAGCTCGGCCGCCTCTTCGAGCTCGCGCGGGATCTGGCGCATGAACTCGGCGAGGATGAAGATCGACACCGGCAGGCTCGTCGCCACGTACGGGCCGATCAGCGCGAAGGGCGTGTCGTAGAGCCCGATGGCCTTGGTCATCAGGTAGATCGGCACCAGCGTGATGTGCAGCGGCACGATCATGCCCGCGACGATCAGCGCGAAGAGCGGCTTGTTGAAGCGGAACTTCAGCCGTGCCAGCGCATAGGCCGCCATCGCGCTGACGATCACGATCAGCAGCACCGAGAGCCCGACGACGAACAGGCTGTTGCGCAGGTAGGTGAAGAAGCCGCTCTGCAGCACGCTCGCGTAGTGGCTCCAGTCGATGTGGGTCGGCAGCGCCCACACCGGGCTGTCGAACGTGTCCTGCTGCGACTTCAGGCTGGTGAAGAGCACGAAGGCGAGCGGCAGCAGCGTGACGGCGAGCCAGCCGAGTGCGAGCGTCCAGATGACGCTGCGCGTCAGCGGCTTGGGTTGTTGCTTGGCGATGCTGGACATCTCAGACCTCCGTTTCGAAGCGCTTCGTCAGGCGCATGCCGACGGCGGCGATGAGCGTGACCACCAGGAACATCGCCGAGGCGACCGTGCTGCCGTAGCCGAGCTGGAACGACGAGAACACCGTGCGGTACATGTAGGTCGCCATCAGCTCCGAGGCGCCCTCGGGGCCGCCGCCGGTCATCACGTAGATCAGGTCGAAGTAGCGCAGCGAGCCGATCACCGCCAGCATCGCCGCGGTGCGTACCGTGCCCTGCAGGTGCGGCAGCTTGATCTTCCAGAAGATCGTCGCATCGCTGGCGCCGTCGAGCGTAGCGGCTTCGCGCAGGTCGGGCGGGAAGGAGGCCAGCCCGGCGAGGAACAGGATCATGTAGAAGGGCACGTTCTGCCAGCAGATCACCGCGGTCACCGCGGCCAGTGCGTAGCTGCGGTCGCCGAGCCAGTCCTTGGCGAGCGCGGGCAGCCCGAGCGCGTTCAAGGCTGCGTTGATCGGCCCGAAGTTGGGGTCGTAGATGTTCTTGAAGATCACGCCCAGCGCGACGCTGGAGAACAGCAGCGGCAGGAAGTAGAGGATCTTCAAGGTGCGCGAGCCGCGGCCCGCCTTGTCGAGCAGCAGCGCCAGCGCCATCGCGATCGGCAGCTGGATCAGCACCGAGAACAAGCCCAGCAGCAGGTTGTTGCCGAGGGCGTGCCAGAAGAGGCCGTCCTTCGCCAGGCTCACCCAATTGGCGAGGCCGACGAAGACGCTGTTCTCGCCGAGCCCGTTCCATTCGAGCAGCGAGAGGCGAAAGCTCTGCAGCAGCGGATACACCAGAAACATCGCCAGCAGCGCGACGGCGGGTGCCAGGAAAATGGCCGGTGCGAGCTGGCGGGCTGAACGATGCCTTCGGCGCGCCAAGGGGACGGCGGCCACGGTGGCGTGGGTGTTCATGGCAGGGGTGTCCTCAGGGGCCGTGCCGGAGCCGGCACGGCGCGGTCGAGATGAATCGGGCGTGGCGGCGCCGCGCGCCTCAGCGGAGGATTTGCGCGGCCAGCGCTTCCATCTTTTGCGCTGCCTCTTCCGGCGTGATCGACAGCCCGAGCAGCGACTGCACGGTGTCCTTGTGCAGTTCGGCGAGTTGCGGCGGCAATTCCTGGTCGTACCAGTTCTGTACCGTCGGTGCATCGCTGACCAGCTTCATCACGCGCTGCATCGTCGGATCGGTCACCTGCAGGCCCTTCACCGGCACCATGCGGTTGTCGACCAGGCGTGCCTGCACCGAAGCATCGTCGACCATCGTCTTGATCATCTCGTAGGCCGCTTCGGGTGCCTTGCAGGCGGACGAAACGCTGTAGAAGTTGTTGCCCACCGAGCCGACGACGTCGCCGGCCTGGCCCTTGCCGCCCGGCACCGCCGGGAACGGGAAGAAGTCGACCTTCTTGACGAATCCCGGGTTCTCGTTCTTCATGCTCGACGATTCCCAGCTCCCCATCAGCTGCATCGCCGCCTTGTCGGAGTACATCAGGCGCCGCGACGCGCCGACGTCGTAGTCCAGGCCGTTGAAGCCCTGTGCAAAGGCGCCGGCCTTGACCAGTTCCTGCAGCTTGCGGCCGGCCTCGATGAACACCGGGTCCGCGAAGCTGCCGCCCGGCGCGCGGGTGGCCGCCTTCTGGAACACCTCGGGCCCGCCGATGCGGTCCACGAGGTACATGAAGTACATCGAGCCGGGCCACTTGGCCTTGTTGGCGAGTGCGAACGGCGCGATGCCCTTCGCCTTGAACGCTTCGACCACGGTCAGCAGTTCCGGCCAGGTCTTGGGCGGCGTCAGCCCGTTCTTGGCGAACAGCTCGGTGTTGTAGTAGATGACGGCGGCGGCGGTGTTCTCGCCCGGCAGGCCGTAGGTCTTGCCCTGGATCGTGGTGGCACCGAAGGCCGTGGGGATGAAGCGTTCCTTGAAGCCGGCGTCCTTGGCCAGGTACGGCGTCAGGTCGACCACCTGGCCGGCCTTGACGTATTCGCGCAGCGAACCTCCTCCCCAGTTCGTGAAGACGCATGGCGGCTCGTTGGCGCCGAACGCGATCTTCAGCTTGGTCTTGTAGGCGTCGTTCGGGATCTGGGCGCGCTCGGCCTTGAATCCCGGGTTGGCCTTCTGGAAGCGCTCCAGCGCATCCTGAATGATCTTGGCGGATGCCGGCTGGGTCTGGATGTCCCACTCCGAAATGGTCTTGGAATCCTGCGCGTCTGCGGCGGCCGCGCAGGTCAGGCCGGCGGCGACGAGTGATGCGGCGGTCAGCGGTGCGAGCTTCATGGGCTGTCTCCTGTAACGTTGTCTAGAAGCGGTAGTAACGTTATCGATAACGTTCATGGTGGTCATCAGTGGAAACCCGAAATTTGCGCGTTATGGCTGAGGTAGCTAACGTTATGATCCAGGTGCTGACAACGCAGAACGACGATGAACCCGAATCCTCCGACCCTTGCGCAAGTGGCAGCCGCCGCTGGCGTTTCCGCGATGACGGCGTCTCGGGCGCTGAACGATCAGCGCGGTGTCTCGCGCCAGACGCGAGACGCGATCGTGAAGCTGGCTTCAGAGATGGGCTACGTGGGCAACCGGGTCGCGCAGAAGCTCTCGTCCGGGCACAGCCGTGTCATCGGCGTGCTGGCGGATCACCTGGACAACCCCTTCGTCAGCAGCCTTGTCACGGGGGTCGTGCGCGCCGCGGCGGCGGCGAACAACGAGGTGCTCGTCTACTCGCTGGTGGATCGCGAGAAGCGCCCCCCGCACAACGTGCTCAGGCTGCTGCAGCAGTTCACCGACGGCGTCGTCGCCTTGCTGCCCTACGAGTTCGGCTTCGTCGAAGCGCTCACGCAAGGCCGCGTGCCCGTGATCACGATCGACAACCCCACCGAACATTCCGAGTTCCCGTCGATCGCCGCCGACAGCTACGGCGGGGCGCGCAAGGCGATGGGCCACCTGGCCGGGCTCGGCCACAAGCGCGTGGCGTTCGTGTCGGGCGCGGAGCAGCTGGAATCCGCGATCCAGCGTCATCGCGCCTACGACGACGCCGTCTCGGTGCTGGGCTTGGCCAGAGACCCGGCGCTGGTGCTGAAGGGCGACTATTCCGTGGAAGGCGGGCGCGAAGCGGGCGAGCGCCTGATGCGCCTGAAGCGGCGGCCGACGGCGGTCTTCGCGAGCAACGACCTGAGCGCATTCGGCCTGATGTCGGTGCTGCAGAAGCACGGGCTCAAGGTCCCCGAAGACATATCGGTGGTCGGGTTCGATGACCTGCCGGCCGCTTCCCAGATGCATCCCGCGCTGACCACGGTGCGGCAGCCCATCGAGGAATTGGGGCGGGCGGCGGTCAACACCCTGCTCGCGATGATTGCCGGCTTGCACCCGGCCACGACGCAAGTGACGCTGCCGACCGATTTGATCGTTCGCCAATCGACGTCCGTGCCTTGCCGCTGACGTCATCAGCGTGCGCGACGCAAAAGGCGAGCACCTGTTGACGCGTCATGACAGCCCTCTGGCAATCGCCTTCGACCGATCCTTCTCCAGCACGGCTCGAAGTCGAAAGAGACGCCCTACATCACGCTAGTCGATGAAGAGCGTCGCTGGGTGCTCGAGCAACTGGCGCACATGCTGGATGTAGGCCGCAGCCACCGCGCCGTCGATGACGCGGTGATCGAACGAGGACGACAGGTTCATCATCTGCCGCACCTGCACCGCGCCGTCGAGCACGACCGGCCGCGCAACGATGCGGTTGACGCCGACGATCGCCACCTCGGGGTGGTTGATCACCGGCGTCGAGGCGATGCCGCCGAGCTTGCCCAGGCTCGTGAGCGTGATCGTCGAGCCCGACAGCTCCTCGCGCGCGGCCCTGCCGGCGCGCGCCTCGGCGGCCAGCCGCGCGATCTCGGCGCTGCAGGCCCACACGTCCAGCGTCTGCGCCTGACGCAGCACCGGCACCATCAGGCCGGCATCGGTCTGCGTCGCCACGCCCAGGTGCACCGCCTCGTGCAGCGTCAGCACGCCGGCTTCGTCGTCGAAGCGCGCGTTGACCTGCGGAAAGGCCGCCACCGCTCGCACCACGGCGCGCGCGATCAGGGCCAGCGGCGACAGCTGGCCGCGAGCAGCGCCGTATTGCCGATTGAGTCCGTCGCGCAGCGCGACCATTTCCGTCACGTCGACTTCCTCGACGTAGGTGAAGTGCGGGATGTGGCGCTTCGATTCCTGCATCTTCTGCGCGATCCTGCGGCGCAGTCCGGCGAGCTTGACTTCGCGCGTGCCGTCGGTCGCCGCGCCATGGCTGCGCACGCCGCCCGGCCGCACCGCGTCGAGATCGGCATGGAGGATGCGGCCATCCGGTCCGCTGCCCTGCAACCGGGCCAGATCGATGCCCAGCGCGCGGGCGCGCAGCCTCACAGCCGGCGCGGCGAGCGGGCGCGCCGACGGCGGTGGCGACGCCCGAGGCTGCGGCGCGGGCGCCACCGGCGCCGGCGTCGGACTCGGCCGGGGCGCGGGGGCCTCAGGCCCGGGCGCCGAGGCCTCAGGCCCGGGCGCCGCCGCCGGGGCTGCCTCGTCTTCGATGCGGATCAGCACCGACCCCACCGCCAGCATCTGGCCCGTCTCGCCGCCCAACTCGACCACGCGCCCGACCACCGACGAGGGGATCTCGACCGTCGCCTTGTCGGTCATCACGTCGCACAGGACCTGGTCTTCCGCGACGAGGTCGCCCGGCTTCACGCGCCACTCGACGAGTTCGACCTCGGCGATGCCTTCACCCAGATCGGGGATGCGGATGGTGCGCAGCGTCATGGCCACATCACCTTCCGATAGGCCTGGCTGACTCTTGCCGGACCCGGAAAATAAGCCCACTCCAGCGCATGCGGATAAGGCGTGTCGTAGCCGGTCACCCGCTCGATCGGCGCCTCCAGATGGAAGAAGCAGTGCTCCTGGATCAAGGCCGTCAGCTCGGCCCCGAAACCGCTGGTTCGCGTCGCCTCGTGCAACACCACGCAGCGGCCGGTCTTCTTCACCGACTCGACGAGCGTCGGCAGGTCCAGCGGCCACAGGCTGCGCAGATCGATCACCTCGGCATCGATGCCGGTCTCGCGCGCCGCGGCCTCGGCGACGTAGACCATCGTGCCGTAGGTCAGCACCGTCAGGTCGTCGCCGGGGCGCACGATGCTGGCCGATTCGAGCGCCACCGTGTAGTGCCCCTCGGGCACCTCGCTCTTGGGGTGCGTGGACCAGGGCACGACCGGCCGGTCGTGATGGCCGTCGAAGGGCCCGTTGTAGATGCGCTTGGGCTCGAGGAAGATGACCGGGTCGTCGCACTCGATGGCCGCGATCAGCAGCCCCTTGGCGTCGTACGGGTTGCTCGGCATCACGGTGCGCAGCCCGCAGACATGCGTGAACAGCGCCTCCGGGCTCTGGCTGTGCGTCTGGCCGCCGTAGATGCCGCCCCCGCAGGGCATGCGGATCACGATCGGCGCCGTGAAGTCTCCCGCGGAGCGGTAGCGCAGGCGTGCCGCCTCCGAGACGATCTGGTCCGAGGCCGGGTAGAAGTAGTCGGCGAATTGCACCTCGACCACCGGCCGCAGGCCGTAGGCCGCCATGCCGATCGCGGTGCCGACGATGCCCCCTTCGGCGATCGGCGAGTCGAACACGCGCTGCTGGCCGTACTTGGCCTGCAGGCCTTCGGTGCAGCGGAACACGCCGCCGAAATAGCCGACGTCTTCGCCGAAGACGACGACCTGCGCGTCGCGGCCCAGCATCACGTCCATCGCTGAACGCAGCGCCTGGATCATGGTCATCGTCGCCATGCTTCAGGACCCTCCCTCGTGCGCCGCGGCCTGCCGCATCTGCTCGCGCAGGTGCGGCGGCATGTCCTTGTAGACGTCCTCGAACATCGTCGCGAGCGGCGGGATATGACCATCCTGTACCGAGCCGAACTGCTGCGCCGCCTTCAGCGCGGCCGACATCTCCGCGTCGAGCGCCTTCAAGGTTCGTTCGTGCTCGTCCTGCGACCAGGCGCCCAGCCCGGTCAGATGCTGCTTCAGCCGCATCACCGGGTCGCCGAGCGGGAAGTGCTGCCATTCGTCGGCGGGCCGGTAGCGCGACGGATCGTCCGAGGTCGAGTGGGCGCCGGCGCGGTAGGTGACCCACTCGATCAGCGTCGGCCCGAGGTTGCGCCGCGCCCGTTCGGCGGCCCAGCGAGAGGCCGCGAGCACCGCGAGGAAATCGTTGCCGTCGACGCGCAACGACGCGATGCCGGCGCCGACGCCGCGGGCGGCGAACGTGGTGCCTTCGCCGCCCGCGAGGGCCTGGAAGGTCGAGATCGCCCACTGGTTGTTGACGACGTTCAGGATCACCGGGGCGCGATAGACGTGGGCGAAGGTCAGGGCGTTGTGGAAGTCGGCTTCGGCGGTCGAGCCGTCGCCGATCCAGCCCGAGGCGATCTTCGTGTCGCCCTGGATCGCCGAGGCCATCGCCCAGCCGACCGCCTGCACGAATTGCGTGGCGAGGTTGCCCGAGATCGAGAAGAAGCCGGCGCGCTTGTACGAGTACATCACCGGCAGCTGGCGGCCGCGGATTGGGTCGCGCTCGTTGCTCAGCAGCTGGCACATCAGCTCGACGAGATCGATGTCGTCGCGCGACAGCAGCAGGCCCTGCTGGCGATAAGAGGGGAAGCACATGTCGCCGCTCTGCAGGGCCTGCGCATGCGCCACCGCGATCGCCTCCTCGCCCAGGCACTGCATGTAGAAGGAGATCTTCTTCTGCCGCTGCGCGATCAGCATGCGCGCATCGAAGGCGCGTGTGCGCAGCATCGCGCGCAGGCCGCGGCGCAGCGCCTCGACCTCGACCTGCGGTGCCCAGGGACCGACCGCGCGGCCGGAGTCGTCGAGCACGCGAATCAGCTTCCATGCCATCGTGCCGGTGTGCGACGGCACGATGTCGACCGCCGGGCGCGGCACCTCACCGGCGGCCGAGACCCGCAGGTAGGAGAAGTCGGTGGCCTGCCCCGGCCGGCCGGTGGGCCCGGGCACGTGCAGGTGAAGCTTCGGCGGGTGGCCAGGCATTCGCTGCTCCAAGGCCGCTTGGTCGCGGCGCTTGGTGATTCTGGATGAAGTCAGCGGCCGGCTCCATGCGCGTTCGTCCCAGGTAGTCGGCGTTCGCGCCGGCGGTGAACCATCCGGGGCGAAGCCTTTGATGGCCCGTGGTTGCCGAATGAAGCTGCTTTGCGTACGGTCTGACGCGACACCCCCTGTTGAACCATTGCAAAATCCTCTCGTTCACCTCATCAAGGATCACTCATGGACATGCAACTCAGAGGCAAGCTCGCGCTGGTGTCAGGTAGCACCGCCGGCATCGGCCATGCCATCGCCGCCGGACTCGCAGCGGAGGGCGCGCGGGTCATCGTGAACGGTCGAACACAGTCGGCGGTCGATGACGCCGTCAGCCGCATCAACCCAGGAGACGGCGGGTCCGTTCAGGGATTTGCCGGCGACCTGAGCAAGCGCGAGGTCGCCGAAGCTCTCACGCACAAGTTTCCGAACATCGAAATCCTGATCAACAACCTGGGCATCTTCGAACCCAAACCTTTCGAGGACATTCCGGACGAAGACTGGATGCGGTTCTTCGACGTGAACGTTCTTAGCGGGGTGCGTCTGGCGCGCCTGTGCCTCCCCGCGATGCGAAAGGCCAACTGGGGCCGGATCATCTTCATCTCGAGCGAAAGCGCGGTGCAGATCCCTGCGGAAATGATTCACTACGGCATGACGAAGACGGCCCAGCTGGCAGTCGCACGAGGCCTGGCCGAATCCCTCGCCGGCACGCAGATCACGGTGAACAGCGTCTTGCCCGGCCCTACCAAATCCCGGGGGGTTGACGACTTCGTGGGCGCCTTGGCCAAGGCTGAGAACAAGACATTCGAGGACTTCGAGAAGGAGTTCTTCGAGAAGGCTCGCCCCACTTCGTTGATCAAGCGATTCGAGACGACGGCCGAGATCGCGTCCATGGTCACTTACATCGCGAGCCCGCTTTCGTCGGGTACGACGGGTGCCGCACTCAGGGTCGATGGCGGATGCACGAAGAGCGTCGTGTGAGCCGCGTTTCGACTTGGGCTTCTGATAGATGAGTGCCGTATGCTGTCCGGTCGAGACCTTGCGTCGCGCACAGAGCCGCGCAGCGTCGGCGACCTGTTCCCGGGGCCGGCGCGCAGCAGACTGCGAAAAAGAGCGGATGAGCCGGTCATGGCAGCGCGACGGTAGCACGCGCGCGCCACCAGAGGCTTCATCCTGATGGTTTGACAAGACCTTGAAAGGTGTGAGCCTCAGAGATCGAAATTGGTGGGCAGCATGACCACGTCGCGGATGGTCATGCCGCGGGGCCGCGTCAGCATGAAGGTCACTACATTGGCCACTTCGCTCGCCTCCAGCAGGCTGCCCGACTCCCTGGCTTCCTTCAGTTTCTCCGGCGGCCAGTCGGCGAGCAGCGCGCTGATCACGGGCCCGGGCGAGATCGAGCCGACGCGGATCCCGTGCTTGAATACCTGGCGCCGCACCGTCTGGACAAAACAGTTGATGGCCCACTTGGACGACGCGTAGACCGGCTCCCACGGCGTCGGAAAATGGGCCGCCAGCGAGCTCGTGACGATGATGTCGCCGGTGCGGCGCCCGATCATGTGCGGAAGCACGTCGTGCACGTTCTTCATCACGACGTTGATGTTCAGGTTCAGCATCCGGTCGATCGCACCCGTGTCGGCATCGACGAGATCCCCGCCGACGTAGATGCCGGCATTGGCGTGCAGGATGTCGAGCTGCCCCGCCTGTTCAAGGGTTCTCGGCAGCAGCGTCGCGCAGTCCTTCGGGTCGAGCAGGTCGATGACCAGCGGGATCACCGCGTCGCCGTGTTTCTCGCGGTGGGTCTTCAGCGCTGCCTCGTCGCGGTCGACCATCACCACGCGCGCGCCGGCCGCCAGCATCGCCTCGGTGCTGGCCAGGCCGATGCCCGATGCAGCCCCGGTCACGACGGCCACCTTGCCTTCCAAATCTCTTGCCATGGTCTCTCTCCTTGTTGCGGCGCCCTGGGAATGGCGGGCGCCGGATGCCTTGTTCAATCGTGGGGGCCTGACCGGCCCGCTCCCAGGCGCTCCATCGCCTGGCGGCGGTATTCCCGCGGCGTGACGCCCTTGGCTTCGCGAAAGCGCCGGTTGAAGTTCGCCACGTTGTTGAAGCCGACGGCGTAGCAAATGGCCGAGATCTGCTGCTCGCTGTGCATCAGCATCTGGCACGCCTTATGGATGCGAACCCGATTGACGAAGGCGCTGAAGGAACTGTCGGTCGCCTTGCTGAAGTAGCGCGAGAACGTGCTTTCGCTCATGTTCACGAGGCTGGCGACCTCCGGTACCGAAATCTGCTCGGCGTAGTTTTCGTTGACGTATTCGACGATCTTGTTGATCGTCGACCGATCGCTCCCGACGCCGAGGCCGGCCGCCTGATCCGACGACAGCAGGCGATAGTCCTCGCAACGGTTCAGGATGCACAGCAGGGCGGCGAACTCGACGAAACGTTCCAGCCCATGGCTCGCCTTGATGCGATAGAAACGATCCCGCACGCCGTCGCTCAGGCCGAAGAACTCGATCCCTCGGCGAGCCCGGTCCAGCAACGGGCGTGTCTCCTCCAGTTCCTTGATGGCGTGCATGCCGTCGCGGAGCGGCCCCTCGCGGAACTGGATCACGAGACTGCGCACCGCCAGCCCGTTCGGCGGCAGGTCGGTCGAGATCCAGTTGTGCGGGAGGCTCGGGCCCGTGAGAACGAGGTGGCCGGGCTCGAAGTGGCCGACGTAGTCCCCGACGAAGGCACGGCCTCGCGCACCGACGATCAGCTGCAGTTCGTACTCGTCGTGGCAATGCCAGCGCTCCAGCGGCGTCGGGCTTCCGTGCTCGACGCAGCGCACGAACTCGGAAGCGCTCGCCGGCTCGTAGCCGAGGCGAGGATCGCGGATGAGGTCATGCTCGAACTGCGGGGCGAGCTTGCGCTTGCTGCTGGTCATCGGCACAACGATAGCCAAAGGACAATGACCACCCTGGTATCCAACGGTCGCGTTCTGATACTTTTCTGCGCTGCCTGACATGGGGTATACCGCAAGCGCTTCGCGAAGCTTCGCTATGCGCCCCGGCCGAGCACAACGCAGCTGCGCGCGAGGATGTCGGTGGGATCGAGCAGGACGACGTGCCTCCCAGCCACCGGAAACGCGGGCGACGAAGCGAGCAGCAGCGGCAACTCGGTGCATCCGAGAATCACCGCCTGTGCGCCTCGCTCGACGAGATGCGCGAGCGCGGCCAGGAGGTCTTCGCGGCATGCGCCATCGGTGCCGCCGGCTTTCACGCCTTTTTCGCCGTAGATCGCGTTCATCACGCGCGCCTGATTCAGCTCGTTCGGCACGAGCGCGTGCAGACCGGCCGCCTCGATGGCCTCGTGATAGACGCGGCTTGCCAGCGTCCCGGAGGTGGCCAGCAGGCCGACGCGCTCGCATTCGGGATGCTCGTGGCGCAGATGGCGCACCGTCTCGTGCAGCATGTTCACGATCGGGATCGACAGATACGGCTGGATGCGCTCGACGAAGGCATGCGCGGTGTTGCAGGGGATGGCGATCAGATCCGCATCGCCGGCTTCCAGCTTCTTGCAGGTGGCGTAGAGCGCCACCGTCGGATCGGGGCCGTCGCCGATCAGGTTCGCCGTGCGATCGGGGATCTGCGGGTTCTGCTCGACCACCAGCTTGATGTGATCCTGGTCCCGCGCGGCGCTGGTGTTGTGCACGATCTTGCGCAGGAAGTCGGCCGTGGCCGCCGGCCCGACGCCGCCCACGACGCCGATCTTGAACGACTTGGCCTTGGCCCTGCCGACGTCCGACACGGCATGGCCGGCGTAGACACGATTCGAATCCACGATCGGCAGCCCGCGCTCGCGCAGCGCCTCGATCACGATCGGGATCTCCGTGAAGCCGGGCACGATCAGCTCGGCGCCTTGGGACATCAGATCGCGGCAAGCGCGTTCGAGCAGATCGATCGCCTCGCCCTGCAGGTGACCCGACTTGATGCCCTGCGCGCCGTAGATCGCCGGCATCAAGGCCTCGCGCTGCACATCAGGTGTCGGCTGGATGACGGTGAGGCCTGCGTGCTCGAAGGCCCGCTCGAAAAGTCGATGCTGCCGCACGCGATCGGACGTCATCACGCCGATGCGGCGCACTTCAGGGCAGCGGCGCCGCAGGTGCGAGACCAGCGCGTCCCTCAGGTCGAGAATCGGCACCCGGACTTCGCTTGCAATCTCGTCGAGGAAGGTATGGCTGACGAAACAAGGCAGCAGCACCGCGTCGGCCTGCCGCGCCTCGAAGTGCCGGATCATGTCGAACACGTACAGCTTGCGTGCGGTCAGGCCCGCCTGGGCGGAGCCGGCCGCTTCGGGCTCGTCGAAGGGGCGCTGCTCGAACATCAGCTCGAACTGCTCGCGGCCGCTCGCCGACGGCGTGGCTTGCACGAGCTTGAAGAAGATGTCTGCCGCGCCGAGCGCGCCCAGCCCGCCGATGATGCCGATGCGTTTGCGCTGGACGTTCATGGTCGTAAGACGAGTGTTGTGGCGACCCGCCAATCCTAGGGTTCGCGGCGTGCCCGGGATATCGCGTTTGACGCCCCGTCCATAAGCTGACCTAATATTGTCGGAGCTCCAGCGCCGTGCGCCTCAAACACATCGAAGTCTTCAACGCGGTGATGCTGGCCGGAACGGTCAGTGCGGCGGCACGGCTGCTCCATGTCACGCAGCCGGCGGTGACGCAGGCGTTGCAACATGCCGAGCTGCAACTCGGGTTCGTGCTCTTCACGCGCCAGCGCAACCGGCTGGTTCCGACACGCGAAGCACAGACCCTTTATCCGGAAGTCCAGCGCCTGATGTCGCAGCTCGAATCGGTGCGTCGCATGGCTGCCGCGCTGGGCAGCGGCGAGGGCCATCACTTCCGTGTGCTGATCGTTCCCTCGCTGGCGGTGCAGGCGCTGCCGGACGCACTGCAGATTTTCCGGAGAAAGTACCCGGCGATCCCTGTATCGATCCGCACGCTGCATTCGAACGACATCGCGCAGGCCATCGCGTTGCAGGAAGGCGATGTCGGCATCGTCTACGGGCGCCTGCCGCACCCGGCGCTTCACGATGAACTGGTAGCGACGGGCCGCCTGGTCTGCGTGTCAGCGGTGCAGGGGCGAGGCGCCGATCGGCGCACCACCGTCGCCCTCGAGGACATCCTGCGCGAGCCCTTCATCCGGATCGACGAACGGGATCCCCTGGGAGCCATGCTGGCCGATCAATGGTCTCGCCGCGGGCTGGTCCCTCGTGCGGGCATGACCGTCCAGACTCACCATATCGCGATGGTGATGGCGGAGCGAGGATTCGGCCCGGCGATCATCGATTCTTTCACCGCCCGCGCGAGCGTCGGCGAGACGCTGCATACGCGCAGCCTGGTGCCCGAAATTCCGGTGGAAGTGCGAGCCCTGCTGCCGCAAGGGCTGCGATCACCCCGAACCGTCGCCGATTTCATCGAGGCGTTTCGCAAGGTGGCGGGTTCGGCCTGACGTCAGAGACACCGTGAGTCGCCGCGGGCCTAGTATTCGGATTGACTGGCAGTCACGCGCCGGCCTGCCGACAACGGTCTATTCGAGGAGCCACGTCCCATGATTCAATCCCCCTTCAAAGCCTATCTGATCGCCAAAGAGGGCGACAGCGTCCACGGTCAGCTGAGCACCCTGACACCGGAGCAGTTCGACAAGGGCGAAGTCACGATCCGGGTGCACTACTCGAGCATCAACTACAAGGATGCGCTGGCCGCCACCGGCGCCGGCAAGGTGATCCGGCGCTTTCCCTGCGTCGGCGGCATCGACATGTCGGGCGAGGTCGTCGAGAGTGCGGATGCCCGCTTCAAACCCGGCGACCAGGTCATCGCGACGAGCTATGACATCGGCGTCTCGCACCATGGCGGCTATGCGCAGTACGCCCGTGTTCCCGGCGACTGGGTCGTCCCGCTGCCCGCGGGCCTGACGCTTTTCGAAGCCATGGCCCTCGGCACCGCCGGCTTCACCGCGGCGCTGGGCATCGTCCGCATGGAAGACAACGGCCTCGCGCCGGGCAACGGCCCGGTGGTCGTCACTGGCGCGACCGGCGGCGTCGGCGGGCTCGCGATCGACATGCTGTCGCGGCTCGGCTACCGGATCGTTGCGCTCACCGGCAAGGCGGCCGAGCAGGACTATCTTCGCAAGCTCGGCGCCGCGGAGGTCAAGCTGACCTCGTCGCTCGATCACACGGCGGTGCGGCCGCTCGAGGCCGGCCAATGGGCGGGTGCCGTCGACAACGTGGGCGGCCCGATCCTGCACTGGGTACTGGCAACGATGAAGCAAGCCGGCACGGTCGCCTGCATCGGCAATGCGGCGAGCATCGAGCTGAAGACGACGGTCTTTCCGTTCATCCTGCGCGGCGTCAGCCTGCTGGGCATCGATTCCGGCTACATGGGCTTCCCGACGCGACAGCGCGTGTGGGATCGATTGGCCGGCGACCTCAAGCCGCGCCATCTGGCCGACATCACGCGCACGATCGGGCTGACCGAATTGGCCCCCGCATTCGACGATTTTCTGCATGGCCGCATCAAGGGACGCACCGTGGTGCAGCTGACCGACTGACCACCATCGGCGGTTGAGCGCCTCTCCTTGCCGGACCGGAGCCGGTCAAGCCAGCATGACAGGATCGAAAGAGGCGGCAGCGGCCGGGGCTCGTCGGGCCGGGCCGGCCGTCAAGCTCCTGCGTGCCGCCGCGACGCCGCTCAGCCAGGAAGCGAACCGGCGATGATCGAGGAGGGTGGGCGGCGTCTCGGCAGCCGAGCGCTTCGAGCAGCGCGCGCACACGCCCTGGTCGATGTAGACGTACGAGTTGTGCACCGTGACGTGCGGCAGGCGCGAATGGCCGACGTAGGTGATCGGCAGCTCGCCCAGCAGCGTCGGACTGACCTGCACCGAGCGCTGCTCGAATCGCAGCCCGAGCAGATCCGATTTGAGTGCGGCGCTGATGTTCTCCCGGGAGGTCGTGATCTGGTCCGCCTTGTGGATGCAGATCGTTTCCTCGTCGAACAACTGCGCCTGGCGCGAGCCGAGCGGGTGCAGATCACCATGGGTGACGTTGAACGGGACCTCCCCTTCGACATGGATCGCGACGGGCAGCGCGGCGATTCGATCCGTCAGTCTCGAGAGGGCCTTGCGGTGTTTCGCCACCGCGTCGTGGATCCATTCGCCGCCGCCGCTGGCAAACGCCTTGCGCGAATGAATCCGGCTCGGGTAGCGGGCGAGGAAGTTGAGCAGCATCAGCTCGTGATTGCCCAGCACCGCGTGGAACCAGGGCTCTTCGATCAGCGACAGGGTTGCGAGCGATGCGGGGCCGCGGTCGATCAGGTCGCCGACCGACAGCACCCGATCACGCGCCGGGTCGAAGCCGGCTCTGTCGAGCTCCCGCTCGAACAGCAAGCGATGACCGTGCAGGTCGCCGACCACGAGGTCTCGCCCGGTCGTGTTCCGCGGGAGGCGCAGGTAGCGTTTGACCCTGGAAATCTTCATCGCGATAGTCTTGGCCGCCGCATGCCGCGCACCCTAGCGTCTCCGTATGTCATTTTCTTGACAGTGGCGATTGGGCTTGTCCCGTCCCGGGATGTTATTCGAATCGGCTCCAGTCCGGCGGCGCTTCGGTCTGCCGCGCCTTGCGGGCCACCTTGTCGCCGAAGGAAACACGCTCGACGATGAAGCGCTCGTGCATGCCGCGGCTGATGATCTCGACGCCATCGTGTGCCTGGACGTCGAATGTCAGCCGGCGTCCGTCCACCTCGGTCAGCCGCGCCCGCGCCAGTACCTCCAGGCCCGCCGGCGTGGGGGCGCAGTGAGTCACGGCGATCCTCGTGCCCAGCGTCAGCTGACGCGGCCGATCGAGAAACGGGTTCACGGCGCGCATGCAAGCCCATTCGAGCAAGCCCACCAGGAAGCCGGTGGCGAACACGGCCGGCATCTGGCGGAACTCGGCCGACTCGGGGTAGAGCGCCGGCACGGTCTTGGCCGCGGGTACGCGGTAGCGCAGTTCATGTTCGAGGCCGACACGGAGGCCGGGCTTCATCGCGGCGCTCCGGCCGCCGCATGGCGATGGACGACAAGGGGTTCGATGGGCATGGCGCACTCCTGAATGGGCATGCCGCCAACGATAGGCAGCGCGGCGGTCAAAGTCGTCAGGGGGCGGTCGGGTTTCGGTCGGGGGCGCGCTCCCGCAGCAAGCCGTCGATGCGCACGACGAGCGCGGTGTCGAGGCCTTCGAGCAGCCGCCGGCGGGCCGCAGCCAGGGCGGCGAGGTCTTCGTCGCCGGCGCCGGCGGTCTCGCACAGCGCGGCCAGCGCGCTGGCCTCGAGCCACAGGGCCTGCTGGCTGGCGGCCTCGCGCCGCGCGGCCTGCATCGACGCGCGCGCTGCCGCGGCTTCGCCCAGCCCGAGCGCAATCTGTCCCTGAAGCAGCAGCAGCTCGGGCAGGTGCAGGCGCTCGCCCATGCGCGCGGCCAGCGAGAGGGCCTCGTCGAGCTGCTGCTGCGCGTCATGCCAGCGTGCCGCCAGGATCAGGGCACGAGCGGCATAGCCGAGCACGCCGGAGCGGCCGCGCAGCACGCCCAGCCCGACGTCCATCGCATAACCTTCGAGGATCAGCGCGTGGCCGGCCAGTGGCTGTCCGCGCTGTGCCAGGGCCCAGCCGCGCAGCCAGCGCGAGGGGCCGTCGGCCTGCGCGAGGGCGTGTTCGCTGGCGATGCGCTGCATCGCTTCGCCCAGCGCCTGCACCCGCTCGGGATGCTCCAGACGCAGCTCGAGGAAGCTCTCGAAGATCAGCACCAGGCGGCGCGCATAGGGCTGGCCAAGCCGGTCCACCCGCGCATGGGCCGCCGCGATCTGGTGTCGCCCCTGGTCCACGGCGCCGAGTTGCACCAGCACCTGGCTCAGGCGCGAACGCAGCGAGACCTCCAGATCGACCACGGTCAGCGCCGTGGCCAGGCGCTCGCCCATGCCGGCGCATGCGGCGAGCCCGCGCTCGAGCCACGCACGGGCCTCGGCCAGGTGGCCCTGGTAGCTCAGGGTTGCACCGTACAGGTTGCAGGCGGCCACCAGCAGCACGCGGTCGCCGCGCTGCTCGGCCAGCTCGAGTTTGCGCGCGGCATGGGCCAGCGCGTGTTGGTACTCGCCGCAGACGAACAGCACCCAGCCGAAGCCCAGCTCGAGCGCACGCGAGAGGTGGTCGGGCAGTTGCTCGCACAGCTGGTCCAGCCGCTCGAAGGTCTGCCGGGTCTGCGGCGCCGTGACCCCCAGCACCTGGGAAGCGGCGATGCTGCGCGGCCCGAGCACGGCCACCTCCAGCGCGAGGCGCTGCGGCCCCGCCGCGCAGCGCGACAGAAGGTCCAGCGCATGCCCGGTCAGGCTCATCGCTTCGGCGGGCGCGAAATGGTTCAGTGCGTTCTCGGCGGCCACGGCGTAGTGCCGCGCGGCGGCCATCAGGTCGTGGCCGAGTTCGTGGTGCAGCGCGATTTGTGCCGCCGCCGCGGCCGGACCGTCGCTGCGCCGGTGCTCCAGCGACAGGGCGGCGCGCCCGTGCCACTGGGCTCGCGCCAGCATGCCGATGCGCTGGTAGAACACCTGCCTATACAAGGCATGGCGAAACGCATAGCGGGAGCAGATGCTGCCGTCGGCCAGGCGGTCCGGCGTCAAGGCGCTGAGCCACTGTTGGCGGCGCACCAGCTCGTCGCAATGCTGGCCGAGCTCGCGCGCGTCGCGCTGCAGCACGTCGGCCAGGGTCGCGCCGTCGAACTCGACGCCGCAGACGCTCGCGGCGGCCAGCAGATCGCGCTCCTCGGCCGACAGCCGGTCGATCTGCCGCTCGACCACCCCGGCCAGGCTCTCGGGCACTTTCCAGGCCTCGGGCGCCGCCCCGGCGCGCAGAGGGTCGGCAGCGTCGGGCGACATCATCAGCTCGTCGACCACGTTCGCCAGGAACAAGGGCAGGCCATCGGTGCGCGCATGCAACGCCAGCGCCAGCGACTCGGTGTCCGGCTGCGCTGGACAGCGCGCCGCGATGTACTCGGCCACCTCGCGCTCCGAGAAGGTGTCGAGCATCAGCTCGCCGGCGAGGCGGTGCAGGCGCAGCTCGTGCCGCAGCGCCTTCAGCGGGTGGTCCGCGGCGATCACTTCGGCGAGGCGGAAGCTGGCCAGCCACATCAGGCGCGCCGGGGCGCGCCGCCGCGCGACATGGTCGATGGCGCGCAGGGTCGCCTGGTCGCTCCAGTGCAGGTCCTCCGTCACCAGCAGCAGCGGCCTCTGCTGGGTGTACTGGTCGAGCAGTTCACCCAGTTCGCGCAGCATGCGCTGCTGGCCGATGCCCGCCAGCTGCGAGCGCAGCGTCTCGCGCTCGGCTTCGCTGCTGAGCCAGGGCAGTTGCAGCAGCCAGGTGGGCGCCACGCTGCGCAGCAGCGCCGGCAATGCCGCGTCGGCGCGGCACAGCGAGGCCAGCGCCTCCAGCACCGGCAGGTAGGGCTCGCCGGCGCCGTGCTGTTCCACGCATTGGCCCTGCGCAACGCTGGCCGGCCCGAGCTCGGCGGCGACATGCTGGATCAAGGTCGTCTTGCCGATGCCGGCCTCGCCGGCCAGCCAGGTGATCTGCCGGCGCCCGGCAAGCGCTTCGCGCCAGGCGGCGTGCAGCCAGTGCCGTGCCGCCTGCCGGCCGATCAGCGCCTCGGGGCGCATCGTGCCATCCGCGGGTTCACGCGGTGCGGCAGCGAACGGCCCCGGCGATTCGCCCAGAGGCTCGGCGCGGGCGATGAAGCGGTAGCCGCGCCGCGCCGCCGTCTCGATGTAGCGCGGCTGCTTCGCCGCATCGCCGAGCGCCGCACGCAGCTCGCTGATCGTGGTCTTGAGCACCGACTCGCTGACGTACTGGTGGCCCCACACCGCGTCGAGCAAGGCCTCCTTCGTGACCAGCTGGTCGGGCTGCCGCGCCAGCGCGCACAGCACGTCGAATGCCTTCGGCGGCAGCGCCAGCGGACGCCCGCTGCGCGTCAGGCGCGCCTGCCGCTCGTCCAGCTCGAACAGGTCGAACTGCAGGCGCAGCGGCTCGGCGGAGTTCATGGCATCGAAGGCGGTGGGCAGGGCAGCGCCCATTCTGCGGCGAGCGCGGCGCTGCGCCAAGCGAACGGCGGCCCGACCCAAGCCCGACCGAAGCGAGACCGTGCGCTGACGACTTCGCGCGCCCCGGCAGCCAAACTTTGCAGCAGGCCGATTCACCGGTCCTGCACCAGGAGCCGCACCATGAACACGATTGCCGACCGCACCGCCCCCCGCATGGACTTCGAGCTGCTTTTTGCTTCGCTGTTCGAGGCCGGCAGGGCGCTGAGTTTCCCCTGCGACGACGCCGGGCACGTGAACCTCGACACGCTGAGCGAACGCGCGCGGGTCAACTACCTCTACGCGCGCGCCACGATCGGACGCGACTTCGCCTGGCCCTGCGTGCACGCCTCACTGCCGCACTGAGCACGCCATGTCGACTCAACCCGTCCCGCAGCCTCCGGGCGCACACTGCGAACCCCAACCGAGCGCCCGGCTCTCACGGGCATTGCGCGAGCTGGTCAGCGAACTGTTCGCACACGCTCGCCGCCTGGACCGTGCATTTCGCCGGTTTCGTGGTTGCCGCGGTCGGCGTCCTGTTGTTGCTGCTCAACCTTTTCGATGGCTTGCGCAGCCTGGCCACGCGCAAGCGCCACAGGGCGCTTCGGTGGGCCACGGTCCTGGTCTATCTCGGTCTGTCGGTGCGTCTGGTGCAGGTGTTCATGCTGTTCCGCTTGCCGCTGTGAATGCAGTCCGATCTGGTGGACGGGCGCCCGACTTACTGCACGGTTTCCTTCGCGGCCGCCTTGGCGGCCTTGCCCGCGTGCTTGGCCTTGGCTTTGTGCACCTTCGCCTTGGCCTTGTGCAGGGTCTTTTCCGGCTCGCCGCTGGTGGCCGCCTTCGCGTTCTCCACGCCTTGCTTGGCAGTCTCGGCAGTGGCCTTGCCGGCTTCCTTCACGGCGGTGCCTGCCTGCGCGTAAGCGCCTGCGGCGGCAACTGCAATGGCCAGCGCAATGAGTGAGTTCTTCATCAGTCGTTCTCCATAGTCAATTGGACAAATCAGTGGCGGAGTCGACGATGCAGGTCGCTCGGTAGCGGGATCGTCCGCTTCGGCGGCTCTAATCGGCATCAGCGTTGGCCTCGGCATTCAGTCAGCAACGCCCTACACGCCCAGTAGGCTCGCAATGGGACTGCAAATGCATCAGTCGCACTCGCTCGAATACCTGCCTAGAATCCGCGCCTTCACAAGATAGAAAGATTGCGATGAGCGACTCCGGGACACGATCCATCGCCGATTTTTTGGCCGCGCATGAAGAGGAGTTGAGGGATTCGTGGCTGGAGTCGATGAAAAGGAGCGGCGCCCTCGAGAGCGGGCGGGTGCGCGAAGCGGAATTGCAGACTCAGTGCACCGCATTCCTGCGCGAGCTGCGAAGCGGACTGCAAACCGGCGGCACCGACATCGGCAACTTCAGTGGCGTGACCGAGTTGCTGAGCGATCTCTCGCGTTCGCGAGCCATCCAGGGCTTTTCGCCGCGCGAGACCGCGCTGTTCGTCTTTTCGCTGAAGCAGCCTTTGCTCGATGCTGTCGGCGGCCAGGCCGCGCTGTCGGCCGATGGCGCACTGCGGCCCGTGTGGATGCTGCTCGACGAGCTGGGGCTGTATACGTTCGAGGTGTTTCAGAAGAGCCGCGAAGAAGTGATCGTGCGTCAGCAAGAGGAGATCTCGGAACTGTCGACGCCGGTGATCAAGCTCTGGAAAGGCATTCTGGCCTTGCCGCTGATCGGCACGCTCGACAGCCAGCGCACGCAGGTGGTGATGGAGAATCTGCTCGAAGCCATCGTCGATCAGGGCGCCTCGATCGCGATCATCGACATCACCGGCGTGCCGACGGTCGACACCTTGACGGCCCAGCATCTTCTGAAGACCGTGGCCGCGGCGCGCTTGATGGGGGCGGACTGCATCATCAGCGGCATTCGTCCGCAAATCGCACAGACGATGGTTCATCTCGGCGTCGAGCTCTCGGTCGTTTCGAAAGCCACGCTGGCAGATGCGCTCGCACTCGCCTTGTCGCGCCTGGGCCGCGCCGTTGTTCGCGTGAGCCAGCCTGCCGCCGGCGCAGGCAGCTGAGTCCGCCGCCGTGGACCGCATTCCGATTCTCAAGCTGGGACAGGCACTGCTGGTGACGATCCAGGTCGACATGCACGACCAGCTCGCGACGGCGCTCGAAGAAGACCTGGCAGCACGCGTCGTATCCTCCGGGGCACGCGGGGTGCTGATCGACATCTCCGGACTCGAGATCGTCGACAGCTTCATCGGCCGCATGCTCGACAACATCGCGGCCGTCTCGCGCCTGCTCGATGCCGATACGGTCGTCGTCGGCATGCGCCCGGCGGTCGCGATCACGCTGGTCGAACTTGGCCTGTCGCTGGCAGGCGTGCGGACGGCGCTGAACGTCGAACGCGGCATGGCGCTGCTCTCGCTGAGCATGGCCGATTGGGGCGTTGGCGACGACGAAGACGGTGACTGACCGTCCCGCCGAGCGTCTCGAGATCCGCTCGTCCGACGACGTGGTGCGTGTACGCCAGAAAGTGCGGGTGTTCGCGGTCGAATCCGGCTTGAGCCTGGTCGATCAGACGAAGATCGTCACCGCGGCGAGCGAGCTGGCACGCAACACGCTGGACTATGGTCTGGGTGGCACGGTCGACATCCAGCTCACGGCCGCGCCTCGGCGCGGCGTGCGCCTGACCTTCGTCGACCAGGGGCCGGGCATCAAGGACATCGAACTCGCGCTGCGCGACGGCTACAGCTCGGGCAAGGGGCTGGGGCTCGGCCTGAGCGGCGCGAGGCGGCTGTGCAACGAATTCTCGATCCAGTCGACGCCGGGCGCGGGCACCAGCGTGACCATCGCACGCTGGAAATAGGGAGCCGGCGACCATGATCTCGATCGCGGTGTCCGAGGCCAGCCAGATCGGCGAGGCGCGCCGTGAAGCCGCACAGCTCGCCGCCGATCTCGGCTTCGACGAGGCCGGGGCCGGCCGCGCAGCGCTGGTCGCCAACGAGCTGGCCAGCAACCTGGTCAAGCACGCCGGCGGCGGCGAAGTGCTGCTCGACGGCAGCACGCAGGGTCTCGACGTCCTGGCCATCGACCGCGGGCCGGGTATCGCGAATCTGAAGGCCTGCATGGCCGATGGCTATTCGACCGCCGGCACGCTCGGGCACGGCCTGGGCGCGGTCAAGCGCCTCGCGCAGAGCCTGGAAGTCGTCTCCTGGCCCCGGCTCGGCACCGCGATCCTGGCCAGGCTGGCGCGGCGCGAGGCGGGGCCGCTGGACTTCGTCGACGAGATCGGCGCCGTGGTCATCCCCAAAAGAGGCGAGGAAGCCTGCGGCGATGCCTGGAGCTGGTACGCCGATGGTGACGACCGCGTCGTCTTCGTCGTCGATGGTCTCGGCCACGGCACCGAAGCGGCCCTGGCGGCCCACGAGGCGGTGCGCCAGTTCCAGCGCAGCCGCCGCGAGCCCGCCGATGCCGTCATCCAGGCGGTGCACGCCGCGTTGAAACCGACGCGTGGCGGCGCCATCGCGGTGGCAAGAGTCGACGCGGCCGCCGCTTCGATCAGCTTTGCCGGGCTCGGCAACATCGCCGCCGTGGCGGTGGGGCGGGACGGGCGCACGCGCCGCATGGTCTCGCACAACGGGACGGCCGGCCACAATGCGCGCAAGATCCAGGCTTTCGACTACCCATTTGCTGCCGGATTGCTCGTGATGCACAGCGACGGGATCGACACCCGATGGAGCCTGGATCGCTATCCCGGCCTGGCGCAGGCCCATCCCTTGCTCATCGCAGGCGTGATCTATCGAGACCATGCACGCGAGCGCGACGACGCCACCGTCGTCATCCTCAGGTTGGGCTGAGATGGGTGCGCGCACCTTGCTCTCGATGCCGCTGCAGAGCGACGGCGATGTCGTGACGGTGCGCATGACGGCACGTCGTGTCGCCGAGATGGTGGGCTTCGACCGCAACGCCCAGACCCGTCTGGCCACCGCGGTGTCGGAGATCGCGCGCAACGCGGTCGCGCACGGCGGCGGCGGCCATATCGACTGGGCCGTCGACGACGTCGATGCACCGAAGCAATTGCGCATGCTGATCACCGATGGCGGCCCCGGCATCGCGCGGCTGGACGAAGTGCTCGCGGGCCAGGTGCCCCTGGAGAACGGGCGCGGGCGAGGCCTGCCGAGTGCGCGAAGGCTGGTGGACTGGTTCGAGATCGAGAGCCGCCCGGGCGCAGGCACGCGGGTATTGCTGGCGCAGCGCATTCCCCGCGAGGCCGCCGGCCGCCTGTCGCGCCAGGTTCAGCAGGACATCGCGAGCATCAGCGGCTTCCAGCCGGTCGATCCGATGGCGGCCTTGAGCGAGCAGAACCGCGAGCTGATCGACAGCATGGAAGTGCTGCAGGAGCGCCAGGAGGAAGCCGAGCGTCTCAATCGCGAGCTCGAGGACACGAACCGCGGCGTGGTCGCGCTCTATTCCGAACTCGACGACAAGGCCGAGCAATTGCGCCAGGTGAGCGATCTGAAGTCGCGCTTTCTTTCGCACATGAGCCATGAGTTCCGCACGCCGCTGGGTTCGATCCTCGCGCTGGCACGCCTGCTCAGCGACCGGGTGGACGGCAATCTCACACCCGAGCAGGAACGACAGGTCGACTACATCCGCCGCTCGGCGCAAGGGCTGCTCGATCTGGTGAACGACTTGCTGGACCTGGCCAAGGTCGAGGCCGGCAAGCTCGACATCAAGCCGACGAACTTCGACGTCGAAGAGTTGTTCGGCTCGCTGCGCGGCTCGCTGAAGCCTCTGCAGACCAACCCGGCCGTCGACCTGATCTTCGAGGACGCGAGCCATCTGCCGACGATGCTCGCCGATGAAGCGCGCGTGACGCAGGTGCTGCGCAATTTCATCTCCAACGCGCTGAAATTCACCGAGCGGGGCAGCGTGCATGTTTCCGCGCGGCACAAGCCGTCTACCGCGCAGATCGTCTTCAGCGTCGAAGACAGCGGCATCGGCATTGCCGCGGAACATCAGCGCATCATCTTCGACGAGTTCTCGCAGGTCGAAGGGCGTCTGCAAAAGGGCGGCACCGGGCTGGGCCTGTCTCTCGCGCGGCGGCTGGCCACGCTGCTCGGCGGCGAGGTCGCGGTGGCCAGCGAACTCGGCAAGGGCTCGGTCTTCACGCTGGTCGTTCCGGTGCGCTGGGGCGACCGGCTTGCCGACGGGCGGCCGCGTATGCCCGGCCAGCTTCGCGTGCTGGTCGTCGACGACGAAGAGTCCTTCCGCTACGTGATCCGGCACATCGCGCAAGACGGCGGCTTCACCGTGCTCGAAGCGGAAGACGGCGTCGCCGGCCTGCGCGTCGCCCGCGAGGCGCAGCCCGACATCATCATTCTGGACTTGCAGATGCCGGTGCTCGACGGCTATTCGATGCTTGCGGGCCTGCAGGACGACGCCTCCCTGAATGCCATCCCGGTGATCGTGTGCACCTCGCAAGTGCTGAGCCTGGACAAGCGCCGTTCGCTCGCCGGCGCCTATGCCATCGTGCCGAAACACGATCTCTCCCGCGACGGGCTGACGGCACTGATCCATGCTGCGCTGCCTCGCGCGGCCCTCGGCGAGGTCGACAATCATGGCTGAGCGCTCCGCTCCGGTGATCCTCAACGTCGACGACGCGGAGGTCGCGCGTTACACGAAGACGCGCACGCTGCGGCATGCCGGCTTCAGCGTCGTCGAAGCCGCGGACGGGCGACAGGCGCTGGAGATGGTCGAGCAGAAGCTTCCCGCGCTGGTGCTGCTCGACGTGCGGCTGCCGGACATCAGCGGCATCCAGGTCTGCAAGATCATCAAGCAGCGCTGGCCCGCGACGATGGTGCTGCAAACCTCGGCGACCTTCGTCTCGTCGGCCGATCGCACCCGCGGCCTCGAAGGAGGCGCCGATTCCTATCTGATCCAGCCGATCGATGCCGACGAGCTGGTGGCGGCGATCCGCGCGCTGCTGCGCCTGCATGCCGCCGAGGAAAACGCGCGGCTGCTGAACGAATCGCTGGAGCGCCGCATCATCGAGCGCACGCGGGATCTGCATGAAGCCAACGCAGCCTTGACCCAGCAGATCGAGCAGCGCGAGCGTGCCGAGCGGGCACTCGTGCAGGCGCAGAAACTCGACGCGATCGGCCAGCTCACCGGCGTCATCGCGCATGACTTCAACAACATGCTGGCCGCGGTGACCAACTACCTGCACTTGATCCACCGCCAGGCCGACGACGCCAAACTCAAGTCGCTGACCGAGCAGGCCAAGCTCGTGGTGCACCGCGGCAGCAAGCTCACGGCGCGCCTGCTCTCGTTCGCGCGTACGGCGCCGTTGCGTCACGAGGCGGTCGACGTGGAAGAACTGGTGCGCGGCATGGAGGATTGGCTGGCTCAGTCGACCGGCGAATCCGTCTCGCTCGAGGTCGTCTGCGCGGCCCAGGAGCCGGTCGCGCTCACCGATGCCAACCAGCTCGAGCTCGCGGTGCTGAACCTCGTGATCAATTCGCGCGACGCGATGCCGCGCGGCGGCAGCATCAAGATCGGGATCTCGCGCCGCAGCATCGAGACTGCCGAGCCCGACCTCTCGGCCGGCGAGTACATCGTCGTTGACGTGACGGACAGCGGCGAGGGCATGGATCCGGAGACCGCCGCGCGCGCCTTCGAAGCCTTCTACACCACCAAGCCTGCCGGGCGCGGTACCGGTCTCGGCTTGTCGCAGGTGCATGACCTGGCGGTGCAATCCAAGGGCGCTGCGCGCCTGAACAGCTGGCCGGGCCAGGGGACGAGCGTCGAACTCTGGTTGCAGGCCGGACAAGGGCAAGCCATCCCGATGCTGTATGCCGACGGCGGTCCGCCGGGCGACGGGTTCTCGGTGCTTGTCGTCGACGATGACGTTGACGTGCTGTCGACGATGTCGAACATCCTCACGGGACACGGGTATTCCGTGGGCACCGCCACCGGCGGCGAAGAGGCCTTGCGCCTGCTCGAGGACCAGCGGCCCGACGCGCTCGTTCTGGATGTCTCGATGCCCGGGCTGTCCGGACTCGATGTCGCCCGGCGCATCAGGCAGCGCGGCGGTGCACTGCCGATCGTCTTTGTCAGCGGGGATGCGGGGCTGCAATCTCCGCTGGCCGACGGGCGGACCTTGCTGGTGAGAAAGCCCTTCCAACCTGACCGTCTGCTCAGTGCCGTCGCGCGCAGCGTGCGCGGCAAGGAGATTTAGGTCCGTGCCCGCGGATCGACGTCTCTCGCGATCGATCCCCTGTTCTGTGCAGGCCCCATCTGACAGCCGAATCGGCGCTTGGCCCCTGGCGCGGAATCCCGGGATCGGGATGATCAGCGAAGGTGGCGGGTATGCCGTCTTCATGGGATGAATAGCCGATGCGAGTGGTGTAGTGAAGGTTGAGTTGGCGCCCGTTCAAGGCGCGGCCGCGAACAGCCCGGACGTCGAGACCGTGCCGCTGAGCCGCAGCAGCGACGACCGCGTGATGCCGCACATGCCCGTCGACGTGCGCAGCTTGTCGTTGGCCGTGCTCGCCGTGTTGGCATGCCTCGTGGTGTTGAAGTGGGCGGCGGCGGTGCTGATCCCGCTGATGCTCGGCCTGATGCTGAGTTATGCACTGACGCCGCTGGTGGACAGGCTGGAGCGATGGCGGCTGCCGCGTTCGATCGGCGCCGCGGTGGTGCTGATCGGTATCGTCGGCAGCAGTGGTTCGATGGGTTTCTGGCTCAGCAGCGATGCCATTGCGGTGATCGAGGCATTGCCCGATGCCGCGCAGAAGCTGCGCGAGTCGCTGCGGACGAAGAGCGGCGTCTCCGCCCGCGCGCTCGACAAGGTGCAGCAAGCCGCCGCCGAACTCGAACAAGCGGCCGAGGAGGATGCCGCGGCCAAGCTGACTCGCGCCAAAGGAGTCACGCGGGTACAGGTCGAGCGGCCGCGCTTCGACATCAAGGAGTACCTCTGGACAGGCACGCTCGGCCTGATCGGGGTGATCGGCCAGGCCACGGTGGTCGGCTTCATCGCCTACTTCATGATGGCTTCGGGCAATACATTCCGGCGCAAATTGGTGAAGATCGCAGGGCCGACGCTGAGCGAGAAGAAGATCACCGTGCAAGCCCTCGATGAGATCACCCAGCAGATCCAGCTTTACCTGCTGGTCCAGCTCTTCACGAGCATGCTGGTGGGTATCGTCACCTGGCTGGCCTATGGCGCGCTCGGGCTCGAGCATGCCGCGGTCTGGGGCGTCGCTGCCGGGGTGCTGAACCTGGTGCCGTACCTCGGTCCGATCGTCGTCACCGCGGCGTCCGCGATGTTCGCCCTGATGCAGTTCGGCACGCTCGAAATGGCTGCGGCGATTTCCGCGACGGCATTGCTGATTCATCTGGTTTTCGGCTACCTGCTGACGCCGTGGCTGACCGGCCGTGTCGGGCGCATGAATCCGGTGGTGATCTTCGTCGGCGTGCTCGCCTGGGGCTGGCTCTGGGGTGTCTGGGGCTTGTTGCTCGGCATCCCGATCCTGATGGTGGTGAAGTCCGTCTGCGACCGGATCGACGGCCTGGAGCCGGTCGGGGAACTGCTCGGGCAGTGAGCCTTCGTGAATCGCCGTCAGTTGCCCACCGCCAGGAGCGCCTGCAGTTCGAGCGCATTGGCAGCCGCCGCGCCTGACGCGGTGTTGTCGAAGACGCACCAGCGATTGGCGCCCTTCGGCCAGCGCCGGAGTTCGTCGGCGCGCGCCTGCAGCCAATCGCCGCTGTAGCTCGAGAAGTAGATGCGCGGCGACCCATGCCATCGTTGATAAACCACGGCGCCGACGCCGTCTGCGTCGCGCCCGAGCCAGCCGCCGGGCACGGCTGCCGCGGGCCAGCGCGCCGGGTCGGCCGCCACGCGACCGATCCGCGCCGCCACCATCAGGCGGTCCGCTGCGGGTTCGAACCAGCTGGCATGGCGCGGCTCGCACACCACGGCTCCGCCGAACATCTCGGCCAACAGGCCGAAGATCTTGCGCGCCGGGCGGGGCTCGAACGGCAGCGACGGCGGCAGCTGCATCAGCAAGACGGACAGTCGATCGCCCAATCCGGACGTTTCGGCAACGAAGTGCTGCAGCGGCGCTCGTGCCGCACGCAGCCGCCCTTCATGCGTGATGGCGCGCGGCAGCTTGACCGCGAACCGGAATCCGGCCGGTGTCTGAGCGGCCCATTTGGCGTAGACCTCGGCACGATGGCTGCGGTAGAAGGACGAATTGATTTCGGCGCAGTTCAGCACCTGCGCGTAGCGTTCGAGGTGGCTGCCCGCGCCGGGGAAAGAGTCTGTCGCTGCGCGAGGGATGCTCCAAGCCGCTGTCCCGATGCGGATCTCGTCCATGCGCCGTATCAGCCGAAGCGTCGGCTGACGAAGCGCGAGCCCGCCAGCCCGAAACGCCAGGGCAGATCCTGTGCCTTGGAGATGCCGATGCGCACGCCGCTGACGACCTGAGACGGCGCCGAGGCCGCCTGCAGCTCGAAAGGCGCCCGGTCCAGCGGCAGCCCATCGTGCTCGCGCACGATGCCGAGTGCCTCGCCAACCCGGCCGGGCCCCGCACACAGCAGCCGCTCGTCTTCGACCCCACGGCGGCGGCGCATCACGTCCAGCCCGGCGGTCGGCTCCAGCGCGCGGATCAATACTCCTGCCCCATGCCCGGTCTCGCGGCAGACCACATTGAGGCACCAGTGGATGCCATACGACCGGTAGATGTAGGCGTGACCGGCGGGGCCGAACAGCGAGGCAGTGTGCGGTCGCAGGCCGCCAAAGCCGTGCGAGGCCGGCTCCTCGGCGTCATAGGCCTCGGTCTCGACGATGCGACCGCCGACGCCGTCGACGAGCACGAGCATGCCGATCAGCGCGCGGGCAACGTGCAGTGAAGATTCGTCAAAATCGAGAGAGGCGATGCAGCGCATGCGATGAGGGACAGCCAATGGCGGGCGCGCTGCCAGCATAGCTGGGGGCCGCGATCGTCGCTGCCGAAGCGGGGTGAATACCCCGTCGACTTCGGAGATACCCTTGATTCACGCGCAGGGCGCCTCGGCGACCCGGTGTCGCAGGTCAAGGCACCGGAGGCCTTCAATCACCTGTTTCGCGAACACGGTGTCGATGCGGTCCTGGTGCCGGCTCACGTCGCGCCGGCTGCGGGCCTGCCGTGCCCTCGGCATCGCCGCCCATCCGGGATTCGAAATGCTGATACAGCAGGTGCCGGAATACCTGTCGCTCTTCGGACTCGATTCGATTGCGGAGTCGGTGAAGATGACTCCTTCCGGAGTCCGTGCGCTGTTCGAGTCGGACTGAAAACAAAAGAAGGCGCCCCATCCGGCCGTCAAAGCACCGGCCGCAGTGACTGGGCCGTCTCGCTCAAGGCCGGCACCAGCTTCGCGATCACCTGCTCGCGCGGCCATGCGCGCATCTGCAAGGTCAGCCCGATCGCAGCGACTGCCACGCCGCGCCGGTCGCGCAGCGCCATCGCGACACCGAGCAGGGCCGGGTCCAGGTGTTCCTCGATGATCCAGTAATCCGTCTCGCGCGCCGCACGCACGTGCCGCGTGAACACCGCCGGATCCGTCACCGTCTTCGCGGTGAAGGCCGTGAACGCGTGTTCGCCGACCCAGCGCTGCATCGCGTCGTCGTCGAGCGTCGCGAGCAGGACCACGCCGGGCGTCACCACGTGAGCCGGCACCCGCAGGCCCGGGTAGAAGCCGATCGACACCAGCCGCGGGCTGTTGCTGCGCGAGATGTAGACCACGTCGTGCCCTTCCAGCACGCTGACGTTGACGGTCTCACCGGTGCGTGCCGAAAGGTGCTCTATCGCCGGCTGCACGACGCGTGGCAGGCGCGCCGCATCGAGGAAGCTTTCACCGAGCCGCAGCACCCGCGGCGTGAGCCAGAAGAACTTGCCGTCGGTCGCGGCGTAGCCATGGTGGCACAGGGTCAGCAGATGGCGGCGTGCCGCGGTGCGGGTCAGCGTGGTCCGTGCGGCCACATCGGACGCGCTCATGCGCGGGTGCGCCGCGTCGAAGGCTTCGATCACCGAGAGGCCGCGTGCCAGACCTTCGATGTGGTCTTTCGGATCGATCGCGAGTCCCTCGCCCGCAGGCGAGATGGGAGCAGGAGTGGACATCAGTAGAAACCATCGAAACGAGCGTTCATCGGACGGCTTGACCGCTAGTCGGTCGACGCCGCGGGCCTGGCGATTGTGCTGTGAAAGTCGGCTGGTTAGGCTCCCGATCGACGCCGTGACTCAATCGCTCCATGCCAATCGACCTCCACCATGAAACCTCCGGCAGCGGTCCGTCGCTGATCGTGCTGCACGGCTTGTACGGCTCGAGCGGCAACTGGCGCAGCGTGGGCCGGGCGCTGGCTGCCACGCACACGGTGCACGCCGTCGACCTTCGCAACCATGGCGCTTCGCCCTGGGCCGACTCGATGGACTATGTCGAGATGGCCGAGGACGTGAAACGGCTGATAGAGCGGCTGGGGCTGCAGCGCGCCGCGGTGATGGGCCACAGCATGGGCGGCAAGACCGCGATGGCGCTGGCCCTGCGCCACCCTGAAAGGGTCTCGCGGCTGATCGTCGTCGACATCGCGCCGATCCCGTATGCCGACACGCTGACGCCCTTCGCAGAAGCGATGAAGGGCGCCAACGTGCTCGCTGCCGCGACCCGCGCCGAAGTGCAGCGGCGCCTGGCCGCGCACGTGCCGGAACCGGACGTGGTGCCTTTCCTGATGCAGAACCTGGTGACGCAGAACGACCACTTCGACTGGCGCCTGAACCTGATGACGATCAGCGCGGCCATGCCGGGACTTTGCAGCTTCCCGGCCGCGCTGACGGCGCTGCGCTATGGAGGCCCGACCGTCGTGCTCGCCGGCGCCCATTCGCACTATGTCCTGCCGCGAGACGCTTCGGCCTACGCGCCGATGTTCACGCAAGTGCGCATCGAGGTGGTCGAGAACGCCGGCCACTGGGTGCATGCCGATCAGCCCGAGGCCTTCGTTCATCGCGTGAAGCAGGCCCTGAAGTGACCTCGAACGAGAGCCGTCGCCGAGCGGAATGCAATCCACGTTTGCACGACTGGCAATCGGTGGGTGGCGCGCAGTCAATGGTTGTTGCCCCGATCTGCCGGCCGATCCCCTGCCGCATCGCGGGTCAACTCTAGGGACACCCGACCATGCCAAGCGCCACCCCTGATCCGACGACCTGGTTCGCCGATCTGCTGAAGCTGAACCAGGACCTGTGGCGCGTGCCCGGTGCCGCGCCGGAATCCGCACCGTGGATGAGCGCGATGAATGCGCTGACCGCGTGGCAGCGCACGGCCTGGCAGCAGCTGGCGGCGCCGTGGTCCGCCCTGATGCCGGGCCTGGCTGCGACCCCGGCCGCCGGGCTGCTGGCCGACCCGGCGAAGGACCGCCGCTTCGGCCACGAGGCCTGGCGCCAGGACCCGCGTTTCGACATCGTCGCACGCGCCTACCTGGCGCAGACCGAGATGCTGCAGAAGGCGCTCGAAGCCGCGCCGATCGACGAACGCAGCAAGGCACGGTGGGACTTCATGGTGCGCCAGGTGGCCGATGCGATCAGCCCCGCGAACTGCCTGGCGACGAATCCGGAGGCGCTGCAGCTGGCGATGGAAACCGGCGGCGCGAGCCTGGCCGAAGGCATGAAGCTCTTCGTGCAGGACCTGGCGAAGGGGCGCATCTCGATGACCGACGACTCGGCCTTCGAGGTCGGCGTCAACGTCGGCACCAGCCCCGGCCGCGTCGTGTTCGAGAACGAGCTGATGCAGCTGATCCAGTACGCGCCGAAGACCGAGAAGGTCCACGCTCGGCCGCTGCTGATCGTGCCGCCCTGCATCAACAAGTACTACATCCTCGATCTGCAGCCCGAGAACTCCTTCGTCGGGCATGCGGTGGCGGAGGGCCACACGGTGTTCCTGATTTCCTGGCGCAATGCCGGCCCGCAACAATCGACGCTGACCTGGGACGACTATCTCGAGCAGGGCGTGATGCGCGGCATCGACGTCGCACTCGCGATCAGCGGCGCCGACAAGCTCAACACGCTGGGCTTCTGCATCGGCGGCACCCTGCTCGCCAGCACGCTGGCGGTGCAGGCGGCGCGCGGCGAGAAGAAGGCAGCGAGCATGACCTTGCTGACCGCGATGCTGGACTTCTCCGATACCGGTGAGCTGGGCCTGCTCGTCAGCGAGCAGTCGGTGGCGCAGCGCGAGGCGGCGATCGGGCAGGGCGGCCTGCTGAAAGGCAGCGAGCTGGCCCAGGTCTTCGCGGCACTGCGCTCGAACGACCTGATCTGGCCCTATGTCGTCAACGGCTACCTGAAGGGCAAGGCGCCGCCGCCCTTCGACCTGCTCTACTGGAACAGCGACGGCACCAACCTGCCGGGCCCGATGTTCTGCTGGTACCTGCGCAACACCTACCTCGAGAACAAGCTGCGCGAGCCGGGCGCGACCGTGCAATGCGGCGAGCCGGTCGACTTCGGCCGCATCGACGTGCCGGCTTTCCTCTACGCCTCGCGCGAGGACCACATCGTGCCCTGGCGCACCGCGTATGCGAGCTCGGGCCTGCTCGGCGGCGACACCCGCTTCGTGCTCGGCGCCAGCGGCCACATCGCCGGCGTGATCAATCCGCCGGCGAAGAAGAAGCGCAACTATTGGGTCAATCCCGCTGCCGGCGCGGCTGAAGCCGATGCCTGGCTCGATGGCGCGCAAAGCGTGCCGGGCAGCTGGTGGCCGCTCTGGAGCGACTGGCTCGCGAGCCATGCCGGCGCGATGGTCGCGGCGCCCGAGTCCCCGGGCAGCAAGGCCTTCCCGGCCGGCGAGGACGCACCCGGCAGCTACGTCAAAGCCGCGGCGCCCTGAAGCGGCCACTCTGTCCACCGAAGGAATCCGGCACGATGCATCGTTCCATTGCCACCGTCTCGCTGAGCGGCACCCTGCGCCAGAAACTCGAAGCCATCGCGGCGGCGCGCTTCGACGGCATCGAGCTGTTCGAGAACGACTTCATCCAGTTCTCGGGCTCTGCCGCGGAACTGCGCACGATGCTGTCGGACCTGGGGCTGAGCCTGGATCTCTACCAGCCGTTCCGCGATTTCGAAGGCATGCCGGAAGCGCAGTTCAGGCGCAGCCTGGAGCGGGCCGAGCGCAAGTTCGACCTGATGCAGGCGCTCGGCGCGCCGCTGGTGCTGGTGTGCTCCAACACCTCGCCGCTGGCGCTCGGCGAGGTCGAGCGCGCTGCCGATCAGCTGCGCGAGCTGGCCGAGCGCGCAGCGCGGCGCAACCTGCGCGTCGGCTACGAGGCGCTCGCCTGGGGCCGCCACGTCAAGCTGTACGGGCAGGCCTGGGAGCGCGTGCGGCGCGCCGACCATCCGCACCTCGGGCTGATCCTCGACAGCTTCCACACGCTGTCGCTGAACGACGATCCGGCGGGCATTGCCGAGATCCCGGGCGAGCGCATCTTCTTCCTGCAGATGGCCGATGCGCCGCGGCTCGCGATGGACGTGCTGCAATGGGCCAGGCACTTCCGCAACTTCCCCGGGCAGGGCCAGTTCGACATGCCGGCCTTTCTCGACGTGGTGCTGCGCGCGGGCTATACCGGGCCGCTGTCGCTGGAGATCTTCAACGACGTCTTCCGCGAGACGCCGAACCGCCGCACCGCGACCGATGCGATGCGCTCGCTGCTGTACCTGGAAAGCGAAGTCCGCACGCGCCTGCATGCTGCGGCGGCGCAGGCCGATGCCGCAGCCCGCAGCGCCGCGGCGCGCACCGAGCTGTTCGATCCCCCGGCGGTGCCGGCGCTGACCGGCTTGTCCTTCCTCGAATTCGCGGTCGACGAGGCCGCCGCGAGCGCGCTCGGCAAGGTCTTCGAGCAGATGGGCTTCCGCCTCGCCGGCCGCCATCGCAGCAAGCAGGCGAGCCTGTACGCGCAGGGCGAGATCCGCCTCGTGATCAATGCGCAGCCGGATTCACTGGCCCGCTCCCGCTTCGACGAACACGGCCCCTCGGTCTATGCGATGGGCCTGGCGGCCGGCGAGCCCGCGCTCGCCGCGAGCCGCGCCGCGGCCTTGCTGTCGGCGCGCTTCGACAGCCCGATCGGCCACCAGGAGCTGAGCCTGCCGGCCGTGCTGGCGCCGGGCGGCACGCTGATCCATTTCGTGCCGAACCAGGAGGGTGCGGCCTTCGACCGGGTCGACTTCGTGCCCGAAGCGGACCCGGCTGCGGGCGCCTCGCTGCTGCAATCGGTGGACCACATCGCGCTCGGCCTGCCGCAGGATCAGCTCGACAGCTGGGTGCTGTTCTGCCGCGCGGTGCTCGGCCTCGCCCCGGGCGACAGCCTCGAGCTCGCCGACCCCTTCGGCCTGATCCGCAGCAGCAGCCTGGCCAATGCCGATCGCAGCTTGCGCTTCGTGCTCAACGTGTCGCTGAGCCGGCGGACGCGCACGGCCCATACCGTGGCCGCCAGCGGCAGTGGCGGCAGCGTGCACCACATCGCTTTCGGTTGCGCAGACATCTTCGCCGCGGTCGAGCAGCTGCGCCGCAGCGGCACGGCCTTCGTACCGATCTCGGCCAACTACTACGACGATCTCGTGACCCGCCACGACCTCGCGCCAGCCGTCGTCGAGCGCATGCGCGGGCTCGGCATCCTGTTCGACCGCACGCCCGACGGCGACTACTTCCACATCTACACCGAGAGCTTCGCCGACCGTTTCTTCTTCGAGATCGTGCAGCGCGTCGGCGCCTACGACGCCTACGGCGCGCTGAATGCGCCGGCCCGCATGGCCTCGCAGGCGCAGCACGACGCATCGAGCGGGTCGGCTGCCTGACGCGGGATCGGGGATCACCCTCGCTTCGATCGATCATCGGACAGCCTGCCCGCAAGGCGATCGTGCGGGACTGAAGCGACTTGCGGCGCACCGGACTCGACATTAATGTCTGTCGGCAGTGTCGTATGCCGGTTGCCGGTGCGGCACTAAAGAAGACCAGGAGACATCTCATGCAGAGACAACAGCCCACTGCCAGTCCGACAGACCACGAGCCGCCAGGCCGACACCAGTCCAAGAAGGCGGCCGCCAGCGGCTGGATCGGCTCGGCACTGGAGTACTACGACTTCTTCATCTACGCCACCGCGGCGTCGCTGATCTTCCCGCAGATCTTCTTCCCGAAGGGCGATCCGAAGATCGCCATCGTCGCGTCGCTCGCGACCTACGGCGTGGGCTACGTCGCGCGGCCGATCGGTGCCTTCGTGCTGGGCCATCTTGGCGACACCACCGGACGCAAGCGCATCCTCGTGATCTGCATGTTCCTGATGGGCATCTCGACGATGGGTGTCGGCCTGCTGCCGACGTACCAGCAGGTCGGCATGCTGGCCCCGGCGCTGCTCGTGCTGATGCGGCTGATCCAGGGCTTCGCGGTGGCCGGCGAGATCTCGGGCGCGAGCTCGATGATCCTCGAACACGCCCCGTTCGGTCGGCGCGGCTACTACGCCAGCTTCACCTTGCAGGGCGTGCAGGCGGGCCAGATCCTGGCTGCCGCCGTGTTCCTGCCGCTGGCGCACTACATGCCGGAAGACGCCTTCAACGCCTGGGGCTGGCGCATTCCGTTCCTGCTCAGCTTCTTCGTGATCGTGGCCGGCTACATCATCCGCCGCGAAGTCGACGAGACCCCGGCCTTCGCCGAAGAAGGCCAGCACGGCGAGCTGCCGAAGGCGCCGATCGTCGAGGCCTTCACCTACTGCTGGAAGGACATGCTGCGCGTCGTCTGCATGTCGCTGATGAACGTGATCGCGGTCGTGGCCGCGATCTTCGGTGCGGCCTACGCGGTGCAGCCGGCCTACGGCATCGGCTTCAGCAAGGACATCTACCTGTGGATCCCGGTGCTGGGCAATTGCCTGGCGGTGATCATCATCCCGTTCGTCGGCAACCTGTCCGACAGGATCGGCCGGCGTCCGCCGATCATCGTCGGCGCGCTTGGTGCGGGGCTGCTGTCCTACGGCTATCTGTGGGCCATCAGCATCCACGACGTGCCGCTGGCGATCGTCTTCTCGCTGCTGATGTGGGGCGTGGTCTACCAGGGCTACAACGCGATCTTCCCGAGCTTCTATCCGGAGCTGTTCCCGACGCGGGCGCGGGTCTCGGCGATGGCGATCTCGCAGAACGTGGGCACCGCGGTGACGGCGATGCTGCCCGCCGTCTTCGCGGCCATCGCACCGCCCGGGACGCCCAACATCCCGCTGGTGATCGGCACCTTCACCCTGGCGGTGACGGTCGTCGCGGCCATTGCGGCCTGGACGGCACGGGAGACCTACCGCACCCACATGAAGGATCTGGGCGACCCCAACGCGGCTTCGGTGCCGAAGTCGGACTACGACCGCATCCGCGAGCAGACGGTTGCCGCCGGGCAATTGGCCTAGGCCTGAAGGGAGACTGCGATGTCCAGAGCCCCCGTTCCGGGCGACGAGTTCATGATGCGCGACACCACATCGCACCCGCCCGCCTATGCGCCGAGCTACAAGACCAGCGTGCTGCGCAGCCCGCGCAATGCGCTGATCTCCTTGCAGCAGTCG
>Ga0105239_10000499_pt1 | contig 56726 bp, 53 predicted proteins | sample KBSC44metaG_FD_92761 | JGI IMG/M metagenome (GOLD analysis project Ga0105239, IMG submission 92761) | Corn rhizosphere microbial communities from Kellogg Biological Station, Michigan, USA - KBS C4-4 metaG | ecosystem: Host-associated > Plants > Roots > Rhizosphere > Soil | place: Michigan, USA...
AGGGTATCCAGAAGCGGCACCATTAATGTGATGACCATTGACACCGTTTGTATAGCCATTGCCGTTGACGCCTGCTGCAGGAGGCTGGTTCGAATTTGGAACAAATTGGGCAGGAGGAGGCATAGCTGATGTTGCGTTGTCTGTAAGATAACGCCATGGGCTTGACTCTATCAGACGCCCTGCCTCTCTGCTAGCCTTCTGAACTGGACGAAGCATTGTGATAAGCTCTTGGGATAGTAATCGAAGTGATTTGGCCTCCCTCATCTCAGTTAGAAGGTCAATGAAATTCATCAAGAAGTTTTTGCACAATAGCCATAGAGAAGGGTCATTTCGTCCACTGCTCATCATATGGGCATTGGGGTCTGTCAAGCGCATATTGACAAGCCTAATTTGAAGGGCTTCACAGACATCGATACACTGCTTGCTCCGATATACCAGTGTAGACCAAAGATCATGAACAGCCTTTGGCTGGCGATTTTCCTCGGCAGCCTCCAGGCAGCGGAGGAATTGTGCTTTGGCAATCGGTATGGTGTGAAGGGCGGCATCGTATGCTCGAGTCAGTGCTAGGAAGATTTGCTCGAACACCGTTTCCTCCTGAGCGTCAGTGAGTCCTGTGGTCGGATTGACGCGAGTCGAATACACGCTGCTAGGTGGGAGATTAAAGACTTCGCCGGAACGGGGGGTACTGGCCACAGATGAGTACGAAGAGCCGTTGATCATGGCTGTCCGAGAGCTTGATCTCGATCTGTACCCAGTACTCGAATTCGATGTCAAAGTGTTTCCATTACTTGAAAAAGTCGAAGAGGTGCCAGTATTAAGACTTCCACTAATTGTGCTACCTGTCAGATGTATAGGTGTCTCAAGCTGTTTCGTGATCACTGGTGGGACAGGAGGCTGTTGCGTTGTAGGGATGATATCAATGACGGGATGTTGAATGGCTGTATCACTGCGCAATCTCGGACCCTGCCTGATGGGCCGGTTCTTGTCTCGGGTAGGTGTGATTGCCCGAGCAGGTTTCGGAGGGGTGCTGTATTCCTCGGGGATGGTCTGGAAGTTACCGCTGCCTCCAGTGGATATCTGTTTCGTTTGTGCGAGACCTTGCGTAACTTGAATATCGGCTCCGAAGCTCTGGATTGCATTCCTGACTTCAATCATGCTGCCATACAGAAGAAGCATCAGAGTTCGGACGTATCGAACATCACTTCCAGCTACAATCTTCTTGACATTGTCTTGCAACTGGGCTGTCACATGGGTGTAGGCCATTATGCAGGTTGCACAGTCTTGGCGGATTGTGGTTTCGATCTTTTCAACCGCATCTTCGTCTTCGATGTCAACTAAGTCGGCTCGTTCTAGAGCTTCATTCAGGCGATCAACATGGGTGGAAGCATTGAAGAAAGTGAATTCCAGAGTACTTCGCCTTTGGGATTCTTTGCTTCTGGCCGCAGCAATCAGGCCAGAAATTTGAGGATGAACTTGATAGAGAGCGTATAGAATGCCTTTCGCGCCCTCGATCACCGGGTTGTTCCATTCATTCTCAACTTTATGCTCGGGCAGACTTGACAATCGTTTCACAAATGCAAGCCTATGTCTTCTTGCATCTCTAGGGCTGCTGGGGCTTGATGAACTTGCCCCACCTGGTGATGATAAAGCACCGTTCCGTTTAAGAACAGACCCGTGACTGAAACCTCGGAGATGACTGTTTCGATTAACTTTCGACTCGTCAATGCTGTCCAGTTCTGGCCTCTCTCTTTCACGCCGTAACATTCCCATTCTTTTCTGACGAACAGCTGCTGTTGCTTGTAGGACGCTCTCACTATTGCTTCGATTCCTTTCGTTATTGCTCTGATTGACTAGAGGAGCGATTCCGGGCCTTCGAAGGGCCAGGATCTGTTGTCCAGATTGTCCAGATGCAACACGATAGTGCGAACGGGTAGGTATGGGAGGTGGATTAGGTTGGATCGGGGAAGATTTGTTCCCATCGGAACCAGAGTCAACGCTGTTCATACTGGGGATGACAGGAAATCTGCTGCTCAAAACTCTTTTAAGAGGCTTGGGAGTTTCCATCGGGCTTTCATCGAGTTCCAGTGATATTTCGACATCGATGGGTGCAATTACGGGATGTGAAGCCCGTAGGTATCTCTTAATTTCGATGGTGATGGCCGTTTCCCGCTCGTGATCAGTCATTTCCGAGAACGACACCTCAGACTCCTTTGCTTCCACGATCTTTTTTAACTTAAAGCGCAATGGGTTTTCTGCAATTTTCAATATCTGCAGTTTCGTCATCTCACATAGTTCCGGTGGTAAGTCTTCAACCCTATTGTGGACCATGGAGAACACCCTCAAAGATTTCAAATTTTTTATATCGCCGGATATTTTTCTCACTTTGTTGCGGCTGATATCCAAGATTTCAAGTTGATTCAACTTGTAAACTCCTCTTGGGATCTCGCGGAATACATTCGAGCGAATGTTGAGGTATCGGAGATGTGTGCACTCAGAGAAGCGTAGCGGAATGTGCCAGATCTGATTATGTGACAGCGACAATCTCTCCACCTCAGCCTTAATTAAATCGACGACACTCTCTGGCAATCGTGCAATGTTCGAGTGACCCATGTCTAGAGTGAGTTTTGGTTTTACCGCTTCACTGACTGCTTCGCTGCCGGCGAGGGCGTGCTCTGTATCTTGTCGTGCATCTGCAACTTTCCTCCTGAACAGCTCAGTAGTATCCTCGAGTGACAGCAAGGCGGATTCACTCCTGTTGCTTTGCCCATTCTGCCTTTCGTCGGTTCGTGGAGGGGATTCATCCAAAGGCTGTATAATGTCCGACTGTTCTCCGTTGACAGTCGCGTTCTCGTTCATGGCTCGAGGGGTCTCGACATCTTCAAGCCGACCGGCTCTGCTTGTTCGCCCGGCGTCTTCGGGTCTTAAGAGGGCTCGAGGGTTGGGCAGCGCGGGGAGGTCTGGCTCCATTAATTTGCTGAGGTCTGTATCTCTGAATCCGGCGGCGGCGATGGTATCAACGGCTAATATGGAAGTCATGTTGATGATAGCGTGACCAGCACACTAACAGCATGTCTTTGTGACCCAGCCAGGGACAGTCAAAGCAAGTGAGCAGGCTGCTCTTCAAGTCAACCGCAGCGGGTCTAATTCATGGTTATTGTATTCGCACTTCACGATCGTTCAAATGTTTGGTACTCGTAGGCTCGAAGTGTTTCAGAAGTGGGATGATCAGAGACCAGGGTCGAGTTACGTATTGCGTTCCTTGGTTCGAGGTTTGCTGCGGATAAGTTGATTGGGGTTCCTGCTCCGTGTTTTAAGGGTGATCGAAGGGTGAGAACAAAGAAGTTGAAGTTGTGTGAGAACACACGTCGACCGTCGCGGTAGGGTGCTGGTAGGGGATGGGAGGCGACAAAGCTGTGAGGGCATGGAACATTTGGAACAAAAAAGTACGAAGCGAGTTATGGAAACAGGGCGTTTACGAGGAGGTTAGTTCCAGGACGGAGGAGCGTAGGAGGGAGTGGGAAAGGGAATGTGACGCCAGTAGTTAGCAGCGCCAGTGGGTTGAAGAGGAGCGAACAAGGGTCGCGCCCGACATTTCTTCCTGATTAGGCTTAGCAAGCCGTTTAGTGGCCCTCAACCTGCCACACGCACGTGACTGTCCCTGGTGCCTTGCAGTTTCCATGCTTCTAGCCTCGCCACTATTGGGGCAGAGGGGCACTCGCACCAGCCTATGAGGAGCCTATAAGCAGTCTAATGGGGCCGGATAGGGCCTAAATGCAGCCGGCAACCACCTGAAACATGCACCATTCTCAGCACCATTCCAGCCTGCCGCCAACTGCCTGAGTCTGCACCAAAACTGCCGCAGCCCAGGATGCATCATGGGCTTATCATTGGCTTGGCATCTGCATCAACATCAGCATCACCGATTATTAATTATTGATTCACCCGCGCCCAGAGGAGCCGACTCAACACCAAGGTGTTAATTAATAGCTAACCCCGTACCGCTTCGGGATACAAACCTACCCAAAGCGTCAACTCCTGCTATTATCCACACTCTTGGTTGCTACCATCCTCCATCAGCCTGCTCTCCGTCCCATAGCCATGCAAACCCCCATCCAATATCCACTGTTCATTGTCATCATTGTCATCCTGCACCCTCCGCCAAACACTGGGACGAGATGCACCTCCCTCCAGGTCACGGCCCTTGCCTTTACCACTATCCTCTGCTGCCTTCCACAATGGCCGGATGAGCTTGCCCGTAGCAAGAAGGGGATTATCACTAAAGGCCCCCTTTCCCCCAACACTCAAATGTTGGTTCGTAGCATCGGACTCTCCCTCACCGGGGTCTGCATCAGGAGCCTCGTCTTTCTGGTCCAACAATGCCGCCTTTTCGCGTCCGTACGTCTTGACCAACTTGCCGTTCTTGATGCTCATGCTCATCACTGTCTTCTTCTTTTCCCATTCCGGCCGATTGGCCTCCTCAAGTTCTCTGAGATATTTCTGCTGTTTCTTCAGAGCGGCAGCGCGTTGCACTGGGCTCATCCACTGTGTGGCCCCCGGTGTGAGTGTCGCGTCGTAGTCTGCAGCTTCATCGTGAACTCTCGTGCGTTGAGCATTCTCCCGTTGGAATGCCAAAAGCTTGTCTCGATGTGCCCGGGCCCGCGCAGCCGCAGAAGATGCTTCATCACCCGACGCGCTATCTGGCGTTGATGCCCCGAAGATGGGTGTTCCGGCTCCGGAATGTGATTGTCCTGCGTTGTGGATTGCCATTCGTTCAATGCCTCGCTCTTCCTTTAGTGCTTTGATCATCTCGTTGACTTGGTCTTTGGTGAGAATTGGGGAGTCACAAAATGAACATGGCTGTAGCCCTTCGAGTGCACATATGATTTTGCCGCAATTCAGACAATTGGGTGCTGTTGTGAACAGTGGATGTATCGAAGCATTGCAGGGACATTTCCTTCGCTGTGATGGCAAGGTAGGATTCGTAGCCAACTCCAGAGTAGCTATCGCTGCTGTCAGGTCAGACACACTCGATGTCGCAGCCGTCGTAGTGCCCTTATGTGGCGTCGAGGTTCCCGATTGTGGCTGTGAGTGACTAGCATGCTGGGGCTTCTTCGACTGTTTCGCCCGTACGTTTGCAAAACCAAAGTCTGATATCAAATTGCCAGCGGCCGAAGGTGGAAGCTTCTGAGTCCCTTGTCCGGGCGATGCATCTCTAGAGGATGCAGATGGTCCCGAGATACGGCCATATTTCGTCTGCGGAACTTGAAGAGCATCAGAGCCACGGTTGCCTTGGGTATGGCTTTCGCCCTCGTACTGTTTCGTATACCCACCCTCCACATTGCCATAACCTTCAGGAGTGCGCGCAGGACCAGTAGAGTGCAATGACGGTTTTGGCTTTTTCGCTTGACGCTTCTTTGGGCTAGGTACACCAGTGTCACTATCATTATTGAGGCTGGCCAATGTCCGCTGTGCTGGGCTTTTCGATCTCCCCCCCTGTGCCACATCGGGACGCCTGCTATTGAAAGATGAGATAAACTCTAGAGCCGGTGGCGAGTCGCCCAACAGGTTTTTGAGATGCTCTGCGCCTGAGTTTTTGTCCAAGCTCGATGTGTACGTGATGACCTCCTTGAGAGATTCGTCATCGATCGGTAAAAGTCTTTGGAGCCGTGGAAGCGCCCATGACTCGAAATCGCTCCCCATGGCGGGTGACGCGCAAGAAAACCTTGGAGTTGTGGAGCAAAAGACGTCAGGGTCGATCCCGACAAAGATATACTTTTGATTTCAACGAGAAGGTTGCGGCTTTAGGTGACATACTGTAGGTACTTGTTCTCTGGTACAAATAGTTTGTGGTGCTGGATGAAGCCAGTGAGTCATGGGGTGCTTTCGTAATCACCGGCACGCGAGTCAGTTTGACCATCCCACTTCACTTCACTTCACTGATTAATAATAATTACGTCGACTGGTTTGTGCATACCAAGGTAGGTAATAAGGTGTATTAGGTACCTGGCTACCTCAGGTCCGGCGAGCGATACCGTCCTTTATACTAAAGGGCGAAATCGCGTAGAGAACGGGTGTTTTATTTTCAATTGCTTGTATTGATGCTATTGGTCATCTGCTGCGGTTTATGTCATATCACTCGAAGAATATAGGAGGGTGCAGCTGTCACTGACCCTCGCAATTGTTGTGCTACAGCTGCGTCCTGGATGAAATGTCGACCTGCACGACAAGCTCAAGACTTGTTGGCCACTAATGCAATCAAGGCAGCTCCGAGACCGCTCCCATCTTTCGCCAGACCGATTCTGATTCGCTTCTCGTCCTCGCCAATGCCCTCGATCTCCCTGAATGCCTCGCGGATATACTCCTCAAAGCCTGGGTAATATTCCACCAAACTTCCATCAACTCCAATATCTACCATCTCCTCTTGCTTGAGCTTATTGCTCGATATCACGACTGCTCCTAGAGCGACTGCACTTAGGCGAGCGGCTCGCTTTCCAATGGCGTGTACTAGCATCTTCACAGCCACACAGTCTTCGGTGGAAGCCGCTCCAATACCAAGCTCCTTCTCCAACGTTTGTTTGGTGATCCGTAAGCGATCCGATTGATCTTCTTCAACAATGGAGAGGAATGATGTGTCGATACCCCACTGCTTGAAGAGGGGACTGCTTTCATCCACCGTGGTTGTGCTGCTAATGTCATTATCATGTGATGATGTATCTTTGAAGAGCGCAACGTTGGGATCTTTATGCTGGTACAGGTCAAGTAGGGCACGGCGAAGAATTTCACCCAGGAACATGCCAGAGACACGCTTTTCGAACATCTGAATGCCAGGGTTGACGGATTCTCGGTCAAGTGCGATATCATACTCGGTGTTGGGCAGAACCTTCATTGGATTGTCAAAGCTGCCCCATTCGGTGTTGATGATCATTAGTCCTGTAGACTTGTCGTAATTCGCTTCCCCACCTTCAGCCTCGTCAATGGCCTTCATTTTCTTGACTTTGGCCAGGGATTCGACATATGCACCATTTGTGCCTGTGCCAAAAATTGCACCAATCAATGTTTTAGTCTTCCCTGGCGAGGTGTACGATCTTGCCATGAGTGTGCCTACAGTGTCGTTGACAAGGGCAGCCACCCTCACGGGCAATTTCAGGGCATCCAACTCCTTCTGCAGCAGCTCACAGACGTCCTTTCCAAGAGCCTCATCAATGTCGTAGCCCTTGGTCCAGCGCATCAACCTGCCCTTGTTGATTCCGATCTGGTTGACGGGGAAGCTAAATGTAAAGCCCAAATCAAAGAACTCTCCTGCAACGGGATTCTCCTTGTGCTTTTCGAAGTGGTCATTGTGGTGTGCTACCAAGAAGGCTTCGACCTGTTTGGCAAGGAAGGAGAACAGTTCAGTGGCCGTTTTAGCCTCCATGAGTGATCGTGGAACAGCCACTTTAGACTGCTGTAAAGAGAAGGACTGGTTTCCGTGCAAAGTAATAGAGCACACGCGGAAATTGGTACCTCCCAAGTCGACCGCCAAATAGACGCCCTATTGCTATTAGCTTGGTTACAGCATAGCTCCTCTCCCTACCTTTTCAGTGCCATTGGGAACGGAGGTGACATATGTTGGGATTTGACTCAATGGTGTGCCCTGCTTCTCCAAACCTTCTTCCATCTCACGGATGAATTCCTGAACACCCTTGTTGACATCTTCGGCAGTATACTCGAACTGCGCAACAATGCGCTTGGCCTCTGCTTCAAGAGCCATGTTGGTCAAGGCGTGGGTTGTAGGAAGGTCGGCGGAGAACACAGACTTGGGCTTGCACTGCGTACCGGGTTCTAGCTGGTCGTAGTACGCCTCTTGCCGGTAGACGCTGTCTCCAAACGGGCTCAAAAGGTTTCGAGCGAAAGAAGGAGCAGTAGGGGATCGAGGGTTACTGTCTCGTGGCGTAAAAAGCTGAGCAAGCACAAGCAGCAAGAGGATTAGGCCAGAGATGAGGTAGACAAGGGGCACGCGGGAACGAGAGGACAGTTTTGCTCGGGTCCTATACTGTTCAGTTCCTGGGATGTAAGAAGCAGCACATTGCCATAAAGTAGGCTGCTGAGCGTGCTTGTCAACGGGCTTCAAAGACTTGAGGGAAGCCAGCTTTGCTTTTTCGGCGCACGAACCCGGTGACAAGATGAGGGGCAGGCAACGCAACGCAAGCAAGGCCAGGGAGGGAGAGGGGCAGTGGCAATGTTGAGTGGTTTGGTGGAGGAGTACCCGATTTGTGCCTCTGGCTGGATCACAGTCCAAAGTTGCATGCAGGCCTTGTTCGTGGCTTTCTCCAGGGTGCACAATGAGGGTGGTACTGGAGTCTCGTTCGTTGGGACAGCAATGAGGGCCAGGAAAACGAGGCGAGTGACCTCAGAGTGCAGTCGAAATAACGCGACCGACTAACGCAGCTGGGGACATTAGGTAGCTAATTCTGGGCTTGAAGCTGGAGACTGGGGAATTCGACAAGATAGGCTCGATTGCTCGCCAAAAGTTGGGCAATGGGCCTCAATGGCACAGGGACAAACGCCCAGGCCAAACCCCCCCACAATTGGCGTTACATCCCAAGCAATTCGGCTCATCCCATCCAAACAAGTTCCGCGAGGTTCATCCGAGCAAACCACTCAGTCGCACTCAAGACAGATGCCATCTGACCCCTCTTGCGAAGTACAGAGTACGAAGAACTCCGTACTTAGGCGACGAACTAACTACGGCGTCGATACATCTGGGTTGCATATAGCGAGGTCTAAAGATTGGATCCTCGTCGCTGATCGCATAAAATTGATGATTTTGGCCATTGACCGTATTATTTATTGCTCCCTACCTAATGTGTGGCCAATTTTCCCTGACGAATGTGCATCTCTCGTCTTTTTGTTCCTTCAAGTTGGTGATAATGATACAGGTAGCTCTCTTCCGGCTGCTCGTTCAGACTCATCCTCCCAGATAACGCCGTCGCTATTCATGTCAAAAAAGCATTTCATTTGAATCATCGCCATTGCTTTCCTTCTCCATCGTGGCATAGTCATCCATTGTTCGCCGCCTCTTCACTTCAAAATCTCGACCACTGAGATTGCTCATCTCTAGTCCAGTCAGCTCGGTTGCGTGTTGCCGACCTCCCCATGAGAATCGCTTCATGATACTCCCTCGTCGCTGAAGCTTCGGGTCTGGAATCGCTTGTCCAGCTGAGGAAGACGAGGAAGACGATCGAGTTGGCCCAAAGTACGACCGTCTTTCTGACATGGGGCTTGCCGGCGAACTGGTTTTCCTCGACCGAGACGGCCTTTCTTGAAGCATAGGGTCTTGATTGGAACTTGAGCTCAAATCGCTGGTGTCTAGTCCCCAACCTCTACCAAAGAGCTTCATATCGGGATCTGATTCGTACAACGTCCGCATGTCTTCGACATCTTGCCCCCCACGAGGAGCAACACTGCCTCGTCGCTTCCACATATGCCAGAGAAGGTGGTCGTTCCCGAGAACGTCTGACAATGAGGAATTGTTTAAATTCTCACTCTCAGTCATGGACAACGGCATTGGAAACTCGAGGTCAAGAATATTGTCCTCCTCAGTGCAGTCGTATATAGCGTCTTGAAAGATTGAGATCAATGCGTCGTCGGTTATAGCCTTACTTGAGTTGAGCTCCGATGAAGTATCTGGACTAGAGCTACAGTCAAACGGCTCATTTGGTGCAAATAACTGCTCGCCTGATATCTTGTCAACCCATTGCAGGACGGTACTGTCATATACACCTGCCCCGCGCTCTTCACAGAAATCTGAGTGGGTAATATACTCCCCTCTCTCCTGCTTCCTCAGCGGATGCATGCGGATGACATTCTGAGTAAGCAAGCTCTTGTTACCAATCACACCTGGTGATTCCATTGCATGGGCCCCTTGACTGATACGAGGAGCCTCTCGGACCGCCGCTGTAAGCATTGACACATCGCTTCCAGATGCGGAGCTGTGTTGTTGGTGTCTCTTTTCTTCAGTTCGACCTATTGAGATGCCGACCTCATCAAATTTGTCGATAACCAACTCTCCCGGCTCCTCACTCCAACAACTTGCCTGATGATAACAAGACGCTGTTGCATCCTCGACCTCATAGTTCCATAACGATGTGACGCCAGATATGGGGCTCTGATTGAAATGCTCACATGTCCCCTGGTGCTCAGAAAGGGAGGAATTCTCATCAGTCGGGGGAATCTCCCCGTCGAACATCATCTGCTGGTCCCTAGCGAAGCTTTCCCAATTATAGGGCGTGTCTATAGTCTGGATCTCCATAAATGAATCAACGCTCTGTTGCTCCCCCAGGGGCCCACCGCCGGGAAGGCTCCTAGCAAACCATAGAGGAGATAGGCGGCGCTCTGACTTGTCGTTCTGAATCCCTTTAGCCAAGGCTGTCCATATGTTCTTGAGTAACGAATCCTGAGCCCGAACTCGGCAGTCGTAGGTATCTTCATATCTAGAATCGTTGTTGATTAAACTCGTTGCTTTAGCTAGATTCGGCCTGCTGACAGACCAAAATGGGGCAAAAATATTGGCCATGCCCGTAATGAAAACTGCTTGCTCCTCGAATCTCCGGCTATAACCACGATTGAAAATATTCGGAGCAAATTTGCATAGAGGTAATTCCTGACTTTCTTGAAGCGCTCCAATACCGGTACTGAGATTCATCGCATCGGGACAAATGCACCTTCGTAGACCAGCATCAATGAGTCTAACAAACGTCTCCTCGCTCACGAAGAAAGGGGGTTCGCTGGACGTCATTGAGGAAATTCCCTTCGCAAAGCTTTGATTTGAGTTGAAGAGGCATGCTCTCTGGGTTTTTCGAAGTCCGTCATCACTGCTATTGGGATTTTCATATTGAACTTTACGGCTTCCAACCCCATTTCCGGTGCAACGATGAATGCAAGCACTGCACGAGAGGCCATTGACCTTGTTATCAGCTGAGTCATTTGATACCTCTGCAATCAGGGTCGATGAGTGCCTCAACTCGCAGCTAAGGTGGACCGATGCTAAGGCCACTAACGATATCTCACCTGGGCAGCCAAATGTGGAATTGTCATGGTAATCCAAACACTGTTGACATGTCAGCAAAGGAGAATGGAGTCACGCGATTGCCCTACACGCATTTCAAAATCAATGACGGATGATCTGTGGCCAAAGAAGTCATCACCTGGGACCACCGAGACCTGGCATGCCTCGTAGCCGAGCTCTGTCCATAGCTAGAAATCCGTCAGAACCGGCTAATCAGCACCGACGGTCAACTTACCTCAGCTCTACCGATGTAATTTGCAATTACCTCAGCAGCACGTTTGCCACCGCTATTAACGTAACAAATTTCCTCATGAAAATTAAGACGAAGTGATAAATTGAAGCTTCGAGCTTTGGGTATCCAGAAAAATGGTGGCAATGAAGATCCGCTGCAATCTGAGATCTGGGTAGGGATTGCCGCACATGATAATGTGGCACTTGCTTCGATGTGCAGGACGCACTGCGACTTCCGATGTATGAGAACACCGTCATATAACTGGATATTGTAGCGGCTCATTATCGGAAACTATCAAGTGGGAGGAGTCAAGGGTTTGGGAATTCAGAAAAGCCTTCAGCTTGGTGTAGGTCAGGCCAACGACGTCCCTTGTCACGAATCAGAGTGGGCAAACCTGTCAGAAGGGAGCAAGAACCAAGATCTCATGGAATTGGAAAAGGCGGTGGAACATGGAAGGAGCTGGATAACTCTGTCGTTCCTGCCGCCAAAGAGGGCTAAGGAGCCTGGCCTTCACCTCACGAGGCGATTGCCACAATGGGCTCCAACTTGCCTCCACAGTATGGCTTACGCTCCGTCACAGTAAAGTATCAGTGAAAGACCTGCTCTTCAAAGGTCAAGCCAAGATCACCCTCCAGTGGAGCCTACGATTCTCCAACTTGGTTTAATTCCCTGACCTCGATTAGGTGAATGGCAGCGACCTGGGGTGGTTATCATTAGCGGAGCGTCCCACCCCAGTTCCAAGGGCTATATGGATCATCAGGCAAGAGATTGAACATCACTGTCATTTCGTCAGACATTTTTCACGAAAGAGGGATATACTTACTCTGCCCAAATGCACCAAAGGTTTCATCCAGGTGTGCGTCAAATTGGAAATCCGAATTATCCACCTGTGTCATGCCTGGATTTTGATAGCCCGCCTGAGGTAGGTCATGGGAGAATTGCTGTTGAAGGGGGTCTCTCGTGGAAGGCGACATGCTAACGTTGGCTACGAAATGTTGAGGAGGCTGGAATTGATTGGTTTGGTCCAGCAGAAAAGATTCGGTGCGTTGAAGTGTGGCAGTTCCTAATTCATCGTTCTGGATTCTAGCAGACTGGCCTATTGATTCAGCGTTGAGGGCGACTGATTGTGGATCGAGAGCATTGTTCAGTTCGCGCTGAATCGTAGCGCTCAGAAGCGGTGTCAGTAATTCATCGAGATGCTTTGCCATCTTGCTACTATTTCCATGTGCTCGGCTGGTTCTTATGATACGCATCACCCCAGCCTTACACTCTTGTGAGCGAGCGCTGAACGGCTCTGTGGGAGGGACGATACATAAAATGACTCCTGCGGTGAAGAAGTGCATAAAAACAAAGGACAGTACAAGATGGTGCTCGAGCTCGCCTAAAGGCAGGCGAGAGATTCTCAGAGCAGCCTCGATGGCGATGTCCAGAGATCTTTCCCGGAACTCCGATGCCGATGTTGTACCGCCTGTTGCACCATTCAGATTCAGCCTGTGTTCGATGAGTGGTCGGCGCAGAAATATCACGCTACTGTCGTAAGTTGCTTGGAGCGTTATGGCCTGAAGCATTAAAATCCTATCAGTTTGGTTGGTCGTGGGAGAATGTTGACTTGGAAGAGTGTGGGTAGCGTCTGCATCACGCAAACCAGCATTGTAGTATTCCATGGTGAGGAAATCAGGAATCTGGCTGTGCCAGTCCGAAAGCTGACGCTCGGTTTGACGGATTGTATCTAACAGTGAGTTGGCGTCTTCTTCCGATAGTGGGTTATTGAGTCTCAGAAGACGAAGGATTGATAGAGCGTGCTTCGTAATCGAATAGAGTCGATATTTGAGAACATGAAAAGCTAGCGTCGAGCGTGTACCGTGTGGAGCAATCTCTTCTCCTGATCTGGGTACAGGCCCGTTAATCGCAGTGTCATCCATCTCGCAAAGGGGTTGAACCCGTGCAAATGCTGCATCCAAGCCTGTTGGCCGGCCATATATCATTGATGAAAACGTGTCCGCTATAATGACATGGTTCCAAGTTCGTCGTCGTACTTGCAGCTCCACATCGTGGTCATCGAGGGGGCTCTCGCAATGCAATGCAAGAGCATAGGCTGTGCTTACAGCAAGTGAGAGAATGCTCCAGGCAGCGTGTGCAGAACCGTTGTAGATGTAGTATGTACCCAAGATTAAGCAAACTTGAACCGTCTCAATCTGGCCATCATCCACTAGATCCAGTATATGAATTCGAATCTCAGAAATGAAATCAGCAAGTAGGGCTCTCGAGTTCAAGCCCTCCGACTCCAACTGTTGATGGCCGTGCCAGGAAGAGTCGTGTAAGACACATTTGAGCCCCATAGCAGCAACAGTAAGGGCGACCACCACGACAGGTAGGTCTTGCCTGGTCCACTGGGGTTTGCGAAGAACAGATTCAGCCCGAGCGACAAAACTGGGCTCGTGGAACAGGAAGATAAACCATTGTACTCGATCAAAGTACGCTTGGATCAGGGACCGCATGATGGCTAGCGGAGGCATTTGCATGCCCCGGAGACTCCATGCGGAACCTATTTCTCGGATGTCTCCCGCATCGCCAGGAATTGTCGAGCTCAGATCTGGTGACTCGAGATCATGGTCTCTGGCCACATTTCTGGCAAAGTTTATGACTGAGCTATTTGCGCCAAACTGCTGTTGCTCTGTCGGACTAGAGGCGGGAATCAGGTCGTCTGTCGCTCGTCTTTCTAGTTGTTTAGGCCTGTTATAATCAATTTCTGAAGAGTTCTTGCTTGGTTCCGTAGGGAACGTGACGACGGTTTCTCGAGGCGGCGCATCCTGGCCTGCCTTTCTTTTCCCCAAGACCTGGCGAGGCTTGCATTCTGCTGAGGCCCGCAGACAGAGTGTACAAGGTCTCGTGGCATCACATTTGAGCTTCTGTTTTCTACATCGCTCACATGCCTGCACAACTCTTCCAAGGGACGCCATAGGTGTGAGGTTGTGGTGATTACCTAAGGTTGTAAAAGAGGTCGAAGTAGGACAACTTCCACCGGAGGGCAGAGCTCCGAGCATAAATGTTATTGGGCTTACCACCAATGGCTCGGAGGGGCGATCTGCTGCAACGTTTGTTCATCTTGGCCCATGTTCTCCACATCCGGGGAAATTGGTCATGGCGGGTGACCAGAACTCAGGAAAACCGCGAGAAACCGGGGATCTGGTTTGATCAAAGGCATGGAATCCCAAATCCATGGGCGCCTGGTCTACTTATGTTTCCGCGTATTGGCGAGATTCGAGGTTGCCATGCAAAATCAGGGGCGTGACTTTTCCGAACTTGAGACTTGCCCCACGGGTCGCCTTGATGGAAGAATTGGAATATTTGGTGGGAAGCGAGCCATTCCACAGCTAGCTTGTCCTATTAGCTCTCGCAAGGATGCAGCAAATGCCTGACCAGGACGCGCCATCTCTTCCCATGAACCTGGAGCGATGCATTGCCATGCATCCCTCCCTCCCCTCAAAGCCAAGCTGAGGAAACAATGGGTTGCAATGGTGCCAATCCCCTGCCGCGCTGCTTTAAGGTCGGCCTACCCATCGAGGTTGGTCTCACTTTGTCATCAGTTGTGATCAGGTAGGTGAGTTGGTAGTTGACCCTGGCCAATGACACCCAAACAGATATCATTCCAGGGGATACCTCACTCAACTAAATCTCTAGCATTGGGGCTTAGACCGCAATCGCATGCGCATGCACGTCCACAAAAGAAGCGGCTGTGATGTTCATTCTAATGTGCAACGTCCTGGCCATTGACTGGAGAAGGGGAGCTGAAGAGTAGTATGTATAGATGCGTTGCCCAGCATTTAGGTATATGCTTCACTCAAGGATTCGTACACACAGAAATCTAGGTTCTCGGGGTAGGAAGCCGGCAGGCAAAGCCAGCATGTTGTTCGTAACAGATGTTTGACGTCAATTGATTGTTCTTTATGGAGTACGGAGTACTACTATTATCTTCACCTGCCTAGCGATTGCAGGGGTAAGCGGACCAGGTTATGAGACATCCCAGGTGCGTTGTTGGCATACCGACAGATTTCTAAAAGGCTGCTACAAGTGAAATATATTGATGAAATAAATATTATGTATTTCCCTCAGACCTCTCTCAGTACAGTATTCAAAACAAAGGACCATACCATAGTATGTAAGTGGTTCAAATCCATCGGATCGGAAATTCTCCAGCTCCGGCAATTCGCCGCAATTCTCCCATCTGTGACCCGCTCCATCTACCGCCCACTCGAATCTTTCGTCATTTCTCTTCACATGCATTTTCTAGCTTGATATGGAGTTCCGATGTTGAGAGATTGACTGGCCTCAACCGCGTCAATTATCGAGTCATATAAACAGAAGCAGCCTCGAGCTGCTCTATCATGTAGCATCAGTCAGGCCCGCGACCAACACCTACCTCCCCGCGTCATCCATCCCTAGTTAGCCTTCGAAGATGTGTCACAGGCCAGTTGCGCGTGTGCTTCTAGCACAAGCGGCAAATGCTCGTTATACCCCAGCTTCCCTCAGCAGGGGGCTCGCATGCAGACGCGCCTTCAAGACAAGCAGTAGTCGGCCGACAGACGGAGTCTACAAAGAACTTACGGAAATGAGGATCCGCACACCATGGATAGAGGCATTGAGAGAAGCACAGAATCTCTCGGGCGCCACTCCACCCCCTCCTCCCAAGCCAGATCTGACTCCAAAGCGAATGTCAGATAGCTATGTCAGCCTCGTGCTCCCCCTGGCTGTTAGTATACCTACCTACCTCTCTACCCAATGGACATGTTTTGCCTTTGTATTTCCCTGTTCCCCCAACAAGTAGTGGACTTGAATTATTGATTCGTTTTCGTGTTTTGATAGCAAGACAAGTGGCTCCTCGACACCTACGCCAACTACACAGGACAAATCCGCACGGGTACACTCCTGATGGACCTGGACGCGCTGGCCGGCGTCGTCGCTTACAAGCACACAGGCGAGGGCGTCAGCACTGTGACCGCAGCAGTGGACCGGATCACACTGCAGAACCCCATCCGGGAGATCTGTGACCTCGAGCTCAGCGGACAAGTGACGTTCGCCACGGGTAGGAGTAGTATGGAAGTCACGCTGCAGATCGCGAAGGCGCCGGTCGGGAATGAGAAGACTCTGCCTGAACACGTCTTCATGACCTGTGCCTTCACGATGGTCGCGCTGGACCCCGTAACTAAGCGACCAGTCAACATCGCGCCGCTGGAGGTCACCACACCAGCAGAGAAGGCGCTGTTCGCAAAGGGTGAAGAAAACCACAAGAGAAAGAAAACAATGAAGTCGGCACACATCCTGCAGAAAGCCCCCGATGCCGAGGAATCCGTCGAGATCCACAAGATGTGGACGGACTCGCTGGCGTACGCGGACTCCAAGAACCCAAAACACCAACCGAGGAACGTGCAGAACATGAGCAAGACGACTATCCACAGCACACAGATCATGCAGCCGCAGTACCGAAACCGGCATAACTTCATGATCTTTGGGGGTTACTTGCTGAAGCAGACCTTCGAGCTGGCATTCACGTGCGCCGCCGCGTTCTCACACACGAGGCCACGCTTCATGAACCTGGACCCCAGTACGTTCGAGGAAGCCGTCCCCGTCGGCTCCGTGCTGTACATCTCCGCGAACGTGTCTTACACGGAGCCGGATCCCAGCGGCGGCACGCGCATCCAGGTCATGGTCCGGACGCACGTGCGGCCCGTGGAGCACCAGGAGCAGGAGCGGAAGTCTACAGGCACGTTTTTCTACACTTTCCTGTCGCCGGACAATGTCAGCGTGTTACCCCAGAGCTACAGCGAGTTCATGAGGTGGGTCGCCGGTAAGAGACGTGCAGAGAACCTGGCCGCCACGCTCAAGGCCGATGACAATACAGTGCTTGCTAGTATGCATGGTGAGAATGTAACCGAGTAAAAAGATTGGGTTTGAGCAAATTTGGTGCACGCTAAAGATATGCACGCTTTCATGAGAGAGTTGTTCTTCTCGGAATCGTGTGTGTTAGTGTGCCTCCCGATCCCAATCGTGCCAGCCATGAGACAAAAGAAGGCCTTGATGAAGATACATTGCTGTAAGGGCAATTCAAGCAATACTCAATTCCAGCTTCTGAAAATTTGCGTTTGGCTAGAAGGCTGAAGTTCATGGCTAGCAGCCAGTGGGATACTCACTTGCCAGCCAATAATCCACCAGCCAAAGCAAAGGTCCCCATCGACATGACCTTGAACTCAAAGCTAAGAAGTCATCTCAAGTTATATGCTATCGTATATGGCTCAATCCAGCACTATGGATAAATGTCGATATGTATTAGCATTGAGAGTCTGACATGGCGATTTCCATTGTCAGAACTGCCTAGGTGTAGTAGATGTTTGAGAAAGTTTTAGGAGACTAGGGAGACATCAATGAAGAGACAACCGCAGGGCGACCCTGTTTGTAAACGAGGGAAAATATCAAGGGTAATATCGTTGTACAGTCCTACGGTTCAATTTTGTTTCCAAGTAATACCCGCAATCTTAATCGTCATAGCGTCGACTCCTTCGTCTTCGTGCTTTTTCTGGATCCCTACTGTCTCGATGACTGCGTCTCCTCCGCCTCTCTCTATCCTCGTCTGACTCAGGGAGTCCATCGGGGTTCAACCTTCCACTCCTTCTCGCACCACCTTGAGGTGGGCCTTGAGATGGTGGCCTAACAGGGGGAGGACCATCGAACTGATCAACTCGGTGACTTCTCCGTTTTTCCCTGGTTGAAGGTCGCAGCTCCATCACGTAGTCGTAGACTCGGGGACTGCGTTTCAGAAGTGCCAACTCAATGTCAGACAATACTGCCTCAGGTACTTTCTCCTGCCCGCCCGTTTTCTTTGCGTTGTGATTAGTCCAGATCACCGCCATGTGGTCGGAATTACCGCCTTGACTCGGAGGCACCATCTCCGTTGCAAAAGTCCATTCCTTCAATGCTGGCGGGTCGTAGATACCTCGATCCTGTGACCCTGGTCCTTGAAGGCCCAATCTAGCCCGTACACTTGCGTGGATGTACTCGTTCGTGTGTTTCAGCCTCTTAGACATTGGCTTACCATTTTGAGGATCCGTGCGGTAGTAATTTCCTGGGGTTCTTGTCTTACTACCTGTCAGGCCATAGAAGCCCTTTAACGAGTTATAGAGCTCTCCAAATGCCCATGACCGCGTTTTCTGGCCGGTCCTCTTGTAGTAGAGTCGATTTTCCTCCCAAAGTCCGTCTACGAAATTTGGGCGGAAATCTAGATATGGCTCTAGCTTGCTCATCATCCATCCGAGAGTGATGTTTGCTAGGTCCTGATCATCGTACCCACCTCCAACATTGCTATGCACTCCAGGGAACCAACATTGGACCAAGTTTGTACGATCGTTGTCCCGCTTCTCCCATAGCGCTGGAGAGAAGGGTGCTCTTCGTTCATCCAGGGCAAGAGCCTGGAAGGCATTTTCGACGCATGGATGTAGACGAGTGTCATAAAATTCGTATTCATGTGTGCCTCGAGCGCCAAGTAGGGAGTCGAAAAATCCTAGCTTTGGAATTCCCAGACTACCGACGGTATCCCAACAGCAAATGGCCTTGATGGGGACATTGATTGTTGTAAGACCCCTCCTGACAAGTTCGTCCACGTAATGCTGATCGAAGGGTCCTTTGCCTGGGAATGGATTGTCAGGATATTTGCTCTCATAGCGATCGTCAAAGCGATGTTCCCAGTCTTCGAATATTTCATTGAAACTTGGTAGACCAGCTCTTGTTAGCAATCCCAATGCTCCGATCATGCCACCGATACTTCGTGCTGTGAATGCGCCTCGGCTAAATCCTATGAGAAACATCTCATCCCCAGGTTTCCAGTTAATTGCAAGATAAGTGTAGGCTTCGCGCATGTTCTCCTTCAGGCCAAAGCCAGTTGCTCCGCCAACAACGCGAGATGCGCGGCCACCCATAGTGCCAACACCAGCCTGGTAATTGACAATCTGAGGAACGCCATCTCGAGAGGTATCTTTAATAGCCCAGCCGATCCGTGAGACGTTCGAAGGTGGTTGTTTCTGGCCGTTAACCAACCCATTGTCAGAATCAAGCCAAGTGCCGTCGCATGTAACAATAAGGCGCTTTCGAGGTCCAGCGAGTGGGCGCTCGCGAGTGCCAGGCATTGGACCGAGGGTTGCGCTTAGGGGAGGAGGTTCAATGCGCGATTGTGGGCGACTAGGTACCGCACTGAGCGGCGGGGGTGGAGGAAAGACGCCAGAAGCATGAACACTGGTCGGATAGCCTGGCGGCGCTGGAGGCGCGAGCCCACTGGCAACAGAGGAACGTGGAATGGGCGGACGTGACATATTGTCTGCCGCAGTTGTGCTCTGTGCTCACCTCGGGTCGCGAGGGTAAAGGATAATGTGCAGGTAATGATAATGTGAACGAGACAGAACCGTGTCAGTCGGTCAAATGGCACGGTCGCCTACGTCCGGATATGCGATACTGCAGTGAGGTTTCCATGGACGAGAAATATGGGAAGTCTGGCACAAGAGTCGCGCAAGGTCACGCGGCGGCGAGGAGGGTGCGGCAGCAACAGAGGAAGGAGCATCCAACCAAAGACACCTAGGGTAATTAGGAAGGGGAGAGCGTCGAAGAGGAAGGCGCATTGCGAGACCAGCGCACTTGCAGAATCAAAAAAGCTGTGGTGGTGGTGCAGTGGTTGCTCCAGTAGTTAGTGCTGCATCCTGTGACAACGCCTACAGGTCTTACAGGCCGTACCTACTTAGGGAGCCTGTGGCAGGTTGAAGAGTACGATGCTGCCCCGTCCCAGCCTCCCCTGCAAACTATGAATGACAAGGCTTGCAGAAATGGCTGAGATAGGAACGAATCGCGCACCGGGTCAGCCCACTGCTGTCATCTCGGGTTCATGCGGCGTGGCTGGGCTTGCTCTCCAAGGCTACCCTAGTTAAGTAGTCACCTAGGGAGCTAGCTAATGAAAAGCCTTGTGGCCCTATGCCGGCACATTACGGAGCCCACCCAGAGGCACAACACCGAATAGTAAGTATGTGATACGAGGAGTAAATGATTACGTAGGGAGGCACCTAGAGGATTCTTTCATCTCCGACATTGATAATTACATTGCTCTCACACTTGTCAAAAAGGGATCCAATCATTATACGAGGTACGAGACTGCGAGGACATATTCGTGATGAGACTGCCTCCACTGACTGAATGTCGACACGTCCAAATTTCATACAGAACTACGTACTCGTAAGCTTGAAATACACAAACAAACCGCCCTTTCCTGCCTCAAGCAATGATATCTTGCGAAGCATATCTAGAACGCCAACATCAACGCTCGACGCGAGGATCAGAGTACAACAGGGACAACAAGCCAGCTTCATGTGTCCGGAAAGTCTGCCAGATTATGGATGCTAATGTCCATTCTGTCCCGGACTGATGGACTTTCATCGTCCTGAGCAGTTTGTAAATCCCGTCCTGGGACACCGTTTGTTTTGATAGTAGGCTTCGGTGCACCTTCACTCGATGCCGCCACCACCTGACCCTTATCACTGACCATTGCCCCATTTGTTGCCATCTGAATCTGATCCTGGCCCGCAATTCCTTGGACAATTGCTCGTCGTGCTTCGTCCATCACCTTGGATTTACGCGTCTGTCCCCTGATGCGCTCAACATGCTCGAAATATCCTGGATCGACGGGAGTGATGTACGAACCACAAAATACTCCAACTTCGAAATTCTGAGGAGCATTTTCGCTCTTGGCTTCTCGAGCTGCATCCACACAGGCAGCTTTGAGGTCCTCTAGCGATTGGTACACCACACTATCTGCCCCGATATGTTTTGCAATCGCATCCGCTCCGGGATAATTGTGCGCAACCAACTCGAAGGGTGATGCCAGGTCAATTCCATAGATATGTGCATGAGTGATTGGTGGTGCGCAACTGGCAATGTGTACCTTCTTTGCCCCTGCTTCACGTACCATGTTAACAATCTCACGACTCGTGGTCCCTCGTACAATGCTGTCATCGACTAGGAGTACGTTTCGGTCTTTGAACTCCATCGCCATCGCGTTGAGCTTACGTCGGACACCTCTTTGCCTTGCTTTCTGTTCAGGCATGATAAAGGTCCTAAATACGTAACGATTCTTAACAAAGCCGTGGCAGTATTCTTTCCCCAGCACTTGGGCTACCAGAGCTGCCGAAGTGACTGATGTCTCTGGGATCGGAATAACAACGTCAATGTCCTCAAGATCTTGTGGGCTGAGTGTTCGCTTGACCCGCTCAGCAAGTCTGGCGCCCATGTGTTGTCGACTTCGATGAACGCTAATACCATCCATCACCGAATCTGGCCGAGCAAAATAGACATATTCGAAGATGTCTGGTGCATACTCGATTTGCTTTTGGACTTGGCGGAAAACAGGCTCATGGCCCTTCTGGACAATCACCGCCTCCCCAGGTAAAATATCGCGAGTAACTTTGAAGCCAAGCTGTTCCAGCGCCACAGACTCCGAAGCCACCATATAGTCTTTGCCAGGGCCGTCGAGAGAATTTCTGGATCCCAGCACCAAGGGACGGATTCCGAAGGAATCTCTGAATGCTATGATACCATAGCCAGCAATCATGGCGGTGCACGCCCATCCACCTTTGCATCTTTCGTACATCCGGCTCAAGCTAGCGAAAACGTCATCATCGTTCACGCGAGCTTTCCCAGTTTCGTTGAGTTCGTCAGCAAATATGTTCAGCATGAGCTCACTGTCGCTGTCGGTATTGATATGTCTGTGTGCCTCGATGTCAAGGTACTTTTTAAGCTCGGGTGCGTTGATCAGATTGCCATTGTGGGCGAGGCATATACCATACGGGCTGTTGACATAAAACGGCTGGGCTTCAGCGTTTGCGCTACTACCTGCGGTTGGATATCTCAAGTGGCCGACCCCCATAAACCCTGGTAGATCGACGATTCTTGAGCCGTCTTGGAAAACTTTTGCAGCCATACCATTTCCCTTACACTGGTAGATCCTCCCACCAGCCGCACAAGTCGCGATTCCGCAGGCATCTTGGCCACGGTGTTGAAGGAGATAGAGGGCTTCGTGTAAATCGACTGCGGCGGATGTGGAAGAGCTGTTGGCAAGAATGAGGGCGAGAATACCACACATGTTGACCGCGGGTATGAGGAAAGGGAAGGAGATCTATCAATCACCAGGTTAGTCCAGAGTGATTGCACAATGAACTGATATCGTGGGTGTGTAAAACAATTTCCGATCAGACCCGAATTTCTCAGCAAGATAGATATGTAGTCTAACATCTAATAAAATAAAATGGGCTCATCCTGAAGGTTTTACCAATGGGACTGGGGAGACTTGGGGAGACTTGACTCACCAAGAGGGCAACACGACAATGGATTGTGATCGAGTCTGCTGGACCAAAAGTGTTTGTGCACAAGAATCCTGAATTAGGTATCTGAGTGTCGCAGTTTCGAAGATGTAATTTCAAATGAGGGTCACTGGAGGGACGAGGTGGAACAGCTCAGGGAGGGAGCTGATCAGACACTGTGAGAGTCAACGGCTCAGAAGAATGGATGGACCACATGATGTAGTAGTTTGAGAAGGAAGCAAAGAAGTCAACCCCAGGTGGAGAGAATATTTGGCCTCCGAAGCGGGCTTGTTTTTGGCGGGATCCATAATCTCGAAGACTTTTGAGTGTGTCTTCCGAACCTGCACCGCTGGATGGCTAGGAAAAAAAGATGGAGGGAAATTTCTGGTGTCTGCCCCACCATCACACCCGCCTTCCACTGCAGCGCAGGATGTCGGTTCGGAAAAATATTAGTCCAGCAGCTTTGCTACGTGCCACGTCGGGGCGGATCATCAATGCTCCGACGGTTGCCAGCCCCTGAGGTTTGTAGCCTCGTTGTTAGAAACCTGTTGAACAAAGAAAGCCATTCATCAAGCTTATGAACGTGAAACCCTTTGAAGCGACAGCCTAGTCCCACTATTACCCTAGGAGCTCTTCCAATAGTCCTACCTAAATGCTAGACGCCAGAGTATCAATCACCACCGACCACAAATTTAGACTATGCCGATGTTGAGTACATAGACATGGCGGTGTCAGCTTCATTGTTCCAGTGGTGTGCTACTATAAGGGGAGAAAGCGAAAGACATGCGTGTTGTGATACATCACCACCGTAGAGTCAGAAGATGTCTCTTGCATACGATCAGCCTTGTCAAGCACTCACTTTCTCCGTTGTGATCTATTCTATAACGCTCAGAAGGTGTCACCCTGGGAGCAGCTTTGTGTTCTTGCAGGTAGTAGGAACAGAAAAACAGGTTCAAGTACAATGGGCAGTGGTTAAACACTCAAGTTTGATATCAGTTCGTAGTATATGGTACTATCGCGAGACTCCTTTTTGTTCCAGGCGCCTTTCACATGTGATCCCAGTCCAGATTTCCGCTGTGTTCTCGTTCTTGCTTGATCTCAGAGTCCTCTCGATCATTATCTCATTCAAGGCCCTGATATCCTCCTTCAGTATCTCTTTATCTGCTCATGTCAAAAGCTTCAGAGCTCTAATTGGTTTTCATATTACCCACCTCCCAGCTCCCTCCGCGGCCAGGTACTTCTTCTTCCAGTATTCAAGCATCTCCTCTCGCCAGATTGAAGAATACCAGAAAGCCTCTATCCTGAACTACTGTATCTACCTTGTATCGAACCTTTCTTTGAAGCCTTCTACGCACTTTGCTCTCTCGCCAACGTTTTCCCACCATGGACGCTTATATGATCCCTGTCAGCGACGCACAGATGCAAGACGAAGTACCTGCTGAAATCGCTCCTCCCCAGCGGATTGACCACTCTTCAATCACAACATTCCCGGGCAACAGCGTTCAGTTGAACGACGGTTCTTACATGTACATCAATTCCTTAAAGAGAGACAGCTATGATAGGGCTTGGATAACAGGTTATAACCTGGTCTGCCCCAGCGCAAACGATCATTGCATTCGTCTTCAGCACAAAGAACTGCTATGGGTCATTCGTCCCGATGGTCGGGGGAACTCTATCATGGAGGTACAGAGACAAGCCGACGATGTGATTCGCAACTGTCGAATAATCTTCACAAATCAAAAATACGAGAACTTGAACTACCAAATAGATGCTGGAAGTTCGGTTGAGCCATTATACTTTTGCAGATGGAAACGCCTCCTACCGCAGCGGTATCAGTTATATCCTAAGAGTGACAAAAGTGGAGCGAGCCGGCACCTGATAGGCAGCGTAGAACATCTCCGAGCATTCGACGCCCATGACGGCCATCGTCTTCTGAAGGATAGCACCTCAATTCCCATTCGGACCTCGAACACTGCATCTCGGGATAATTGGCGTGGAGTTGGACAGACGGCTCTACAGGGATCCCATCGGGAGCAAGTTGAGGAAGATCTCTACATCCAGCAATACACAATGGCCGATGCTTTCTGTGGTGCTGGCGGCGCCTCGCAGGGAGCACTTGATGCCAACTTACGAGTAACTTGGGCCTTCGACAAGGATTCAGATGCCATGGCAACATATAAGAAACGATTTGTTGCGCGCTCCGGGACCGAATGTCGACTAGAAGAGTGTCATGATTTTTTGATGCGTGCCATGAGCCATCCAACTCGATACATGGTTGACATCTTACATCTCAGCCCTCCGTGCCAACCTTTCTCTGCAGCCAACACTGTCCCCAATGAAGAGAAAAACGCAAAAAATCATGCGACTTTCACAGCAGTGGAGGATTTGGTGAGACTTACTCGACCCCGTATTGTGACCTTGGAGGAAGCCGATGCCCTAGAATGGCCAAGCCGCCGTCTCTGGTTTAATAAGCTTCTTTCGATGTTTATAGGGCTAGGATACAGCATTAGATGGGCAGTACGTGAGCTAAGCGACTATGGAGTTCCGCAAACTCGCAAGAGACTTCTTATGATTGCTTCTGGGTAAGATTAAGCCGCTCCTATCTTCAAAAATATCAAGCTAATATGCACAAAGCCCTGGCGAAGTCCTTCCACCATTCCCCATGCCAACGCATGGCAGAGCTTGGGGCCTCCATCCTCCCCCATCAATCAACACAGCGATCTCAAGCATCCCTTTTGGTGCTCTTCATCACAATCCAGATACAGTGCACCGTATTCAAAGACCTCCTCTCAACTTATTCGGTCTCTCTGGTACAATTAAGTGTAGCGGGAATAGTGAGAACGTCTACCACCCAAGTGGCTTACGACACTACACTACAAAAGAACTCGGATGTATCCAAACGTTCCCTATCGACTATGAGTTTGTTGGAACTCAGGGCTCAATGAATCGACAAGTCGGAAATGCGTACCCGCCGCTTGCGGCAAAGACAGTTTTCTCAGAGGTCGGAAAGTCCTTGCAAAAGGCGGATGAGGGGGTGTTGAGGGGTCATGCCAATACCCAGTGAGAAAGTGGACGATGATTGAGGCCCATGCTAGAAATCATGTGAGATTAGCTAGATGTGGTCGAAATATGGCCATGGACAGCAATGAAATCACCGGAACAAGATATGTGTTTACCAGAAAGGGCTAATTTCTCTTTACTGTATGCGCACATTGATTCTTACTAGCAAAATAGTATTAATTGTTTGTATTCTAGTAGGCGTGCTCCGTCAGTATCGGTCATGGAAATTGCATCCAGACAAGGCCATGTTGTTTTCGTAGGTGGAGCTACTCTACATACACTATGAGCAGCCTCGGCAATATCGGCGGGCTTGAACGGCGGGTCTGCTTGTACATAGTGGGTTTCCACCTTCATCCCCTTCTAGTGTCATCCTCTGTTGTAGCAGAGACACAATAATGCCCTGCAAAGCTGCCTGTCACAATCTCACCATGGACCAGCGCTTAGTTTGGCTTGAAGCAATTAGAGACCCATATTCGAATGGGCGTTGTGGGGATAGCTGAAAAGGCTCCCAGGGCCAGCTTTCCGCACACTCCCAGACTCCATCTTTCGGTATTGATTACACAAGTATTTCAACACTTATCTCTGGCTAGAGTCTTCCTCATGGCGCCCAGGTTGCCCCGGTAATCACAGCGCTAACTCGAATACGGGGAATGCTATGAAAACACGGTGGCATGACAAGGCTCTCCCTGCTGGTGCATGTTGTAATTTTGTACTTCTGTAATTCGTAGTCAGACTATCTCTGGAATGCAGCTAGTTGCTCGACTTTACTCTGTTCCACATTCCCAACCGTGCCCGTGAAAACCACTGCATTAGCATTCTTGCTGGCGTCATTCGCCAGTTTTGCGGCGGAGTCGTTCGAAGCTTGTCCTGTCGCAATCAGTAGGATCTGTTTTGCATCAAAGTTTAAGCCTTGGTCCATGGAGGATCTCCAGGCCGCATGGTCGTCAGGCCTTATCAGCACTGCATCTCTTTCCCAGACTTTGCGAGCGTGCGACTCGTCCAGTAAATGAACGAATTTGATCGGAAAGTTGACTGACAAAGATGCCTGCGCGGACCGGAAAATACTCATATAGTCCCCCTTTTGCGAGAAATCGACCAAAGTCCACTCTGAACCTTGACCGAATAGATCAAATATGCTAGTCGCACCATCCTTGAGAAAGACATGCGGAACTCTTGCCCCAGGCCAGGTTGACGCGATGTAATGTTTCTCCATCCAAGGAGGTTCGGTTGAAGCATCTTCCTGCAGGACAATTACATCTGATTTGTAACGGTATCCGAGTTCCAACCCGTGATCCTTGTTCTCGTTATCGTGTGTCACTAAGTGCTCCGCAAGCTCTGCTCGAAGTGCTTTGCCTTGCTCCGAGTCTGAGGATACTGCGCCCTCTGACTGTCCAACACGTTCCCACGTTGTGACGTGGACTTTCCAGTGGGAGCCAGATCGATCAATGTTCTTCATACCTACCGGCCGCCTTTCGTCTTCGTACGATTTTAATAGTGACCGCCCGCCATAGCCGTGGACTGCTGCTGATACTTTCCAACCAATGTCAAAGCTGTCTCCAACTGCGGTGTTCATACCATAGCCGCCCGTTGGTCTGGGAGTTATTGGTATTAGTAATTCGACACGAACTCAAGATATTTATGGGCATGATTGAGGCACCAGAGTGTGACCGAACTAGGAACAGCTTACACGTTCTGGTGGGCAGCATCACCGGATATAAAAACACGACCTCCATCCGACACGTAACGGTCGGCTAGGTAAATGTTGGGTCTCCAGATGCTTGTGACCAAAATTTCATCGACTTTCAATGTTTCTTTCGATGGGTCAAGACCTAATCCTTTGCCAATCTCTTTGTAAGGATCCATATCGGCCGCCTTAGCATCAATCGACACCGGAACGTGCAAAGTCCAAGTATCCTTCTCATCTTGAGAGATGATTACATATCCTGTGGAGAAGAAAATATGCCAGAATTGACCTTGCCGATGAAGAATGTCCAAGTCACGAGACTTGAAGTGGATGAGATACATAGCTCCCGGCCTAGGCTCGCCATTAGCACTGGATTACAGAGGGTTGAGCCGAGTTCTTACACTGGCCCTCCTGTCATTGTGATTCCGATGCTCTGGCGGACTTTACTACCAGCGCCATCACAGCCAATCACATAGGATGATTTGACGACATGGGTCTGACCTGCCTGGTCGACAATCGTACTTGTCACCGAATCTTCATCTTCGGTCAAACTCTGAAATTTCATACCAAATCTAGCATCAATCAGGAGGTCGGCTTCGATTCGCGGTTTCAACCAGGCTTCGAAAATCGCCTGAGAGCATCTCTGGTACGGTTCACGCGGCATAGAGCCATCGTTTTGCTCCTTGATCTTTTGTCTCCAAGCTCGGGGAGAAGGGAGGTCCTAGGACAGTCGTCAACATGTTGTCAAGTTGCTCGGAGCCAAACCATGTTGTTTCATACCCACTTTGCTATGAATTTCCCATCATCGGATAGGCCAGTGCTGAATAGAACGTCGAAACTAAAGTTATCAGGAACCCCTGCACGCGTCGTCGTCAGCAGTGTACTACGGACAGAGCACGGCTCAGAGTAGTTCATGTCATGCGAATACATACCAACTTCCCTCAACCCCTCATCCACACCAAGGCGTTTTAACAGCTCCATGCTTCGACAATTGGTGATGTCCATTTTAGGCCATCTTGTGGTGTCCAGATTGCGCTCAACCAGCAGGCATGGGATTTTATTTCGTGAGAGCTGTAATGCGGCGATCATCCCCGCAGGGCCTCCGCCCACCACAAGAACTGGAACATGTCCTGGAAGAGACTGCGAATTCGAGTGAGAGGATTCCATAACGACGATCCTTAGCTCCAGCAGCCGTGGTAACTGTACATTCAACAGTAGGGCGACATCAACTATTCATCGGGGAAGCAAGACTCTGGGGTAGATATAACGTTTCACGGGGTTAGTTTGAGAACTCTTAGTACTAGAGAAGCCAATGCCGCAACGGACTTTATTCGAAATATGTGTCCAATGATGTTTAAACTGGTTCGAATGGGCCACTGAGAGCTCGGTATCTGTGAGGGGTGCGTAATAATGCTGTAGGTGTCTAGTGGAATTGCCGAAACAACGGCACGGCCTTATCGGTTCTTCACGGTACTCTTCTGCTGTGTTGCTCTATTGCTGTTTCGGCCGGGACGCAGTATTGACACAATCTTCCACATTGACTTAGTAATTGGTACTTGATAAAGTAATAACTCCTCAGATGATTCAACACCATCCAAGGCTCACGGCTACTTGCATTAAGCCTTAAATGGAAGGTGGGTCGAGAGGATCAGTGTGCAGCACTCATACAGGCACACCTACGTAGGCCTTCCCAGGAATGAAGTGCTCCATGCGATGAATAAATTAACGAAGAACATCTCAATTCAAGAGTTTGCTTATTTGGTTGATGTGAGTCCCCCACTCTCAAATACATGGTGGCCATTGGAGGTTCCTTCCTGAACGTTAAACACATCAATAACCACACCGTACCAGTTTGGACACCACACCCAAGTGGAGCAAAAAGCTTCACTTTCACAAGGCGGCTTCTGTTGGCTATGACAATGCGTGAAAATGAGCTTTGGCCAAAGAAATTTCCATGTATCGATTTTCCGACCGTACTCTTCAGTGTGAAACTCCAGTCTGGCCGTAAGCCTAGCCAAGTTCTTGTGCCCATGTTGTCACAGTAGCCAGGTAGCTTCAACTTGCAATTGTTGCATTCTCGGCACTGGTTGAAGCAGAGGATAACCTTGTCGCCAGGCTGAACATGCTTTATGTCAGTCCCTACTTCTTTCACAACCCCAGCACCTATATGAGGAGATCAGTTAGTAATGTCGGATCTCTGCCTCTGATATATGTTTGGGATTCACCTTCGTCGCCGAGAACGCGGGGAAATGGGAGAGGAATGTGGCCGTGTAGCACGGCCAGGTCGGCAAGGCAGACACCAACGGCATGGACTTCGATGTAGGCCTCGTCAGGTCGAAGTTCGTCAAGTATTACTTCGTTGATAACTGGAGGCTCATTTGGAGCGCTGGCTACTATCGCAAGGCTTCCATGGATCATGGTTATCGAGCGTGCTGCGTAGGGATCTCAATGCTATCTTTCGCACAGACACACACAGAAACAGACAATCCAGCGGGCATGAAGATAGGTCTTCGATAGTGCACACGCTCAAGAACAATGGGCTATCGCCAGATATATTCTTGTGCAGTATGAGGGTGCTCGTTCTGCTTGGGTATCCTATGTAATCAAGGCTGTATTCTGGGAGTCAATGCATTGAAGTTTACTTCCCCGCAACAGATCGATCCAGGGAATTTCGGATTTAATGTGGATGTCTCGAGAGAATCCCGTCCCACCAAGTATGCAAAGAGGACTCGACAAATCATTACCGACAGCCTTTCCCACGGGAAATATTGCTCGTAATATGAAAATGGACAATTCGACATCAGTGGCTAGCTCGCTACCTACATTGTTCAGTTTTATACAAGGAGATCCTACCATCGCTTCTAAAGACATCGATTTCTCCATTAGAGATCACCTCAGTAAGATTGAGAAGAGAAATAAAGCAGCAATATGACAGTTACGCAGAAGCACGGTGATATCGACGTCGTGCCTTGTTGGATAAATGGAAAAGCGGCGCCTCTTGACGCCAAGAACCTGATTGAAGTCACCTCATCGGCACTAGGGAAGAAGGTGCACTATGCACAATCGGCATCTGCAGAAACTGCGATTTCAGCAGTGAATTCGGCCGCGGAATCCTTCAAGGACTTCAGTCAGGTGCCGTATAACAAGCGAAGAGAGCTCCTAATGAAGGCAGCAGATGTCTTGGAAAGCCGAGTGGATGAGCTAATAGCCCGATATCAAATGGAGGAGACCCCGTGCCCGGAGATGTGGGGACGATTCAATGTTGTCATCGCAGCGAAAGCCGTGCGAGAGATTGCAGGAAGCATTACCGTTGCTTGCATGGGGGAAACGCCTCCACCAGAAACCGCGGACGCCTTTTGCCTTGTTTATAAGCACCCAATCGGACCCGTGCTGAGCATGGCACCGTGGAATAGAAGTATCATTCTGTCATGCAGATCGCTCGCAGCTCCACTTTGCTGGATGTACCGTTCTCTTCAAAGCCTCTGAGCTCTCCCCCCGAACCCATCACGGGGTCATCGAAGCATATCTTGCCGCTGGCATTCCTGAAGGAGCTCTCAACCAAATTCAAGGAAGGCGCGAGGATGCTACCTTCATCACCGAGATGATTATCGCCAATCCAGCAATCCACAAGATTGAATTTATTGGCAGTGCTGCTATGGGACGGTCCATCGGCCAAGTTGCAGCGAAGTATCTCAAACCCGTTTTGATGGAACTTGGAGGCAAAGCTCCTGCTACTGTACTCAAAGATGTGGATCTCAAGAGAGCAGCTGCTCTCTGCGTTCAAGGAGCGACCATGCATCACGGCCAAATCTGCATGTCCACCGAGCGAATCATTGTAGTGAAAGAAGTTTCAGAAGAGGTCATCAAGCATCTAAATGACGCTGCACTGTCCATGAAGGGGGATACAGGTTTTGCTGTCACTAAAGCTATGGCCCCAAAGGCACAGAAACTGATAGATGATGCACTTGAACACGGTGCCACTTCTTTGGTTGGTGGGAACCAAGAGCGAGGAGGCAGCGGTGCAGCCCTTGTGCCAACTTTTATCACTGGTGTCAAGTCTGGAAACCCCGTCCATGATATCGAAACCTTCGGTCCGTCGGCAACTGTGTATTTGGTAGCAGATGAGAAGGAGGCAATCGAACTAGCCAATGATGAATCGCGGCCGAGACAGCATGAGGCCAAAAGGGCGTTGCGTGCGCTACGTCCAAAAGGTGATTCCTATTATGTACATGCTATTTTCTCATTGCCTTGCCCGAGGACAGAGATGGGCATGACAGATATCTCGAATCATATTGGCTTGTGGCTCATAATAAACCATACGGCTGACGGAGAGACGGCCACCTCAAGGTGTTCTCTCCTAAGTAGCCAACGTAGCCCACAGCTCCCCTGGTGCGCAACAAAGTGACCAACTAGATTTTCTGAGTTCGTCTCAGGCCTGCAATCATGCAGTAGGTTCACACAAAAGTTGTACACACCTAAAAGTACAGCTAGTTTACTCGCTACTGCTTTACATCTCTACCCATGGAGCTTACTAATGTGGTTGATGGAACTGATTTCGAAGCCTAGCAAAAGGCCGGCAATTGAATGCAAATGCCAAAACCCCGTGCGCGGGGTTGCGGGGAAGATGAGGTTGATGAAGTGGGCACGGCAATTTGAAGCCCTTGGCCTTCATCACGATCCCCCTTTGCCACTTCGAATGTTCGAAGATCCCAAGGGACATCATCTTGATCTATGCAAAACACCCGCTCCCCGTTATTGTCACATCCTGCCAAAATCAACTTTCTCTTTTGGTGAATGTATCGGATATAACGGCGGAAACGCTAACTGCCACCAAGGGGACGTAGTAGTTTGCCGATAGCATGAGTCGAAGGGAGTGTTGTTCAGACCCTGAGTCACTCAAGTTGCAGTGTTGACGTCCCCTCACAATGGAGGATCTGCAGTTGATTTGATATACTCAAGGGGAAAGGCGACTCCAGTCCACCCCCCCCGTATCGAAGACCATCAGACCAGCCTCGCCCGAGAAGGCAAGGCTCCACTTCCTTGTTGTTGCCGAGTACGTGCTTCCCAATGCGAGGATTTGGAAAATCGTACTGTGGTCGAGCATTACACCGTTACGAGACAAACAAAGGACCCAAAGACCTTCATCTAATCGCCACGGGAGACCACTAACGCGCTTCGACTTTGTTAAAGTGGTAACGTAGGGCGGTATAGGCCAGCCGCATGGGTTATCATCAGGACGAGAGCTTTTGCCCTCAGATGAGCTCAGGCGTTGGAGCGATCACTATACTGATGAATCAACCCCTAAAATCCAGCAACTTGAAGTTGGTGTTATTGTGTTGACGTCGTTTGACCTCGTGAGCGGGAAGGAGCGGCTGATAGCGTCACGATTCTAATTCAGGAACTGTGGGATTTCAGTCGTGGATTTTCTAGCAATGGCTTCGCACTCCATGTACCTATTCTTCCATGGAACGGCTCTTAGACCACCCGCCCACTCCTTCGAATCGATTTCATCTTCATTGTGCCATTCGTAGAGACCTGTAGCAGCAAGGAAGCATTACACATACAGCAGACCTTTAAATCTGGATTTGAAAGGTCTGGAAACGACATGTCATTTAAGCTATGACTTCTAGATGGTCGGTGAAAATCCCGGTTCAGATTACGAAAGGCTCATTCAACGCGGGATTTCAGGAAACAGACCTGGACGAACCCCGAGTGGAAGGGCGACCCTATATGTATATAAAAAGCGTAAGCAAACCCAAGAAGGTCACAGGAGGGTGCGGTGTGCCGCACTCTGTGATCAAAAGGCTTGATCCCACTATATGAATATGGGCTCCCTCCCCCAGCCACCCCGACGCAGGGTGGATGTTCACCACCACTTCGTGACTGATTGGTATAGGCAGGCGAGTCTAAGCACCCGGGTACAAATTAGGAGACTAGAAACTGACTCTGTCATCATATGCAGGCTCTCGAGGCGGCTGGTGGTGATCCATCTGGATCATGGACGCCTGAATGGGATTTGGGCACTGACGATGCTTTCTGCCAGGAGCTGGACATATGAACTACAATCTTCTCCCTCACATCACCCCGGCCCCCCAATCGCAGGTGAAGAAGGCTCGGTCAAGCCCTCGCGCACCACGAATGAATAGCTTGGTGATATCAGTACGCTACAAAAATCTTTCAAAGTATGGCTTCTTTGCAGCCATGCCGGATCTCCGCAACACGGCTGCAACCTTGGCGGAGATAGAATACGCCTTCGATATTCTGCAAGCCGATAGCGTGATGCTAATGACCAGATATAGGTCAACAAACATGTACCTATGCCATGAGGAATTGGCTCCAATATGGGCTGCACTTAATGCCCGCAAGGCTGTTGTGCTCGTCCACCCAACTCACTCCGTCGACACAGATCTAGTGGCTAAGAACATCCTGCAACCCATAGTGGACTATCCGCATGGGACGACTCGAACAGCTGGTGGATATTGTCATGTCTAACGGTCGAAGGAAGTATCCAGATGTGAAAGTCATCTTGTCCCTGGGTGGAGATTATGATTTTTGGTTTGACGTGAACGGGAGCATCCAGCTGGCCTGCAAGGTGTTGCACAAGTTGTTCTCGAATACAACGGAATGCGACCCAGACTTGTTGAAGCTGTGGACAGCCGTACTTCTCAAAACGGTCTATGGACCTGATACATTCAGTTCAAGGTTTGCTGATCATCTGATGATATCGTGCGACGCCTGCGAGGTGGGGTTAGTGCTCAAGGGAAAGGAGTCCTCGAGACTCCGCCGATTCTTTTGGTCGCTTTCACTCTCGGGGGTATTGGGAGGACTGGAATTGATGATGATTGTATCAAAGAGTTACAGTGAGCAGGGTCTAGCACATGGATGCTAAAGCGACTCTATGGCCAAGGAATCCTCCGTGCATGTCAAGCCTCTCGGGACGTATTGGGTCATCAATTTGGTCGCGGTGCGACCTGAAGCTGAGAGAGAGCTAGCTCTTGAGTCAAGTTTCACTTGTAGTCTGGCGGGATATGCGTTGAGTAGATGCATGCATGTGAGATGCCATGCCTTCTGCCTGATAGGATCATGAAGCCCTACGAGTACTTAGTACGTCGTCGAATTTCCGGACTGATTAGAATCGTCCCGTCGAGTGGGTTACATGTTGTTAACTAGCCAATCAAGTTTAAATCTTGCCAAAACGGGAACAACCTTATCCAAAGGCTATTGGGCCATAACCGACGTCTGTAAGTAGAACACACCTGTGATATCATTACCTGATGACAAAGACAGTCCATGAGTACTTGAATGGCCGATAAAAAAGAGTGAACCTGGTTCAAAATTAGCATAGCTCCAAGTGTGATGCCACATCTAAGGTCTTCAAATAGTTGACAAGGGTCCAATTCGTAGATGTGTGCAGCAGGAAGCTGATGATTGGCGACCTCAACCAAGCCACAATGACGTTGAGAACGAACGTTAACGGCTTTGAGTGGACAGAGACTCCTTTGCTGTCTTGGTATACGGGTAGTAAGTAGCATTGAAGATTTGTTCTGTTGCATTATATAAGTCTGTATTGACTCAATTCTAGGGTAACCTGTCTTTTAGTCTTGACAGCGATCAATGGCACTCACTCTCTCAATTAAAAGACAGACTTGTTGAAAAGATCCATAAAGGTAACAAAGAAAGTCAAGTCGAGATGGCAACGGAAATTCCTAAGACTATGAAGGCTATACACCTTGCCGGGGTATGTAACCATCAGTCTGCCTCTTTCCGAGTCTTTCATTCAGGATTGGACTAGTAAGCTGAAGAACTCGCAGTGGAAGAAGCCTTATGAACTCCACGAAGTCCCTGTCCCGACAGTGGGTGAAACTGATCTTCTAGTCAAAACCGGTGCAGCCGGGTTTTGCCATACAGACTATCAGGTATGGGAAGGGGTGTATAAATCACCCACCCCGATGATCCCATCTCACGAACCCGTTGGGACAGTTGTCGCTGTGGGGTCAAAGGTAGACGACAAATGGAAGGTTGGGCAGCGCGTTGGAGCTATTTTGATGCGTCACCAGTGCCACACTTGCCAAGGCTGTAGGGTGCACAATGATATCCGCCACTGTGAGAACAAAGACCTCGCAGGTCTGAGTGCTGATGGAGGTATGGCGGAGTACTTTATCGCTGATTCGAACAATGCCGTGCTCTTGCCAGATGAGGTGGAATTCTCAAATGCTGCTCCATTGATGTGTGCTGGTGTAAGTTTTGAATTTTATCACGGCCTCAATTTCAAGGGCAAAATTGCTGATATAGCTCGGCTCTTCAGGTAACGACATGGGCTGGCATCGAGGCCACAGGAGTTAAACCGGGTGCTCCAATTGGGATAGTGGGCATCGGTGGCCTGGGATCTCTGGCAGTCCAGTTTGCGAAGGCGCTTGGACATCCAGTGGTCGCTGTTGACAATCGTGAGGAAGGCAGAGCGCTAGCTCAAGAGCTTCCTTTGAAAGCGGACTTGGTTGTTGACTTCAACGACAAGGAGGCCACAGAAACGATCAAGAAATGGGCGGGGGACGGAGGATTGACTGCCCTTGTGATCACCACCGATAATAACGACGCTAACAACTGGGCATTGTCAACTCTGAGACCTCATGGAGTTGCTGTGCCTCTTGGCCTACCTGTACCAAATGTGCAATTCGATTCGTTTGCGTTCGTATTCCAACAGTTGACATTGAAGGGATCGGTGTTGTCCAGCAGAGAACAGGCTGAAGATATGATGAAAGTGGTGACTAAGCATGGGGTTCGTTCTTATGTTACAACCATCCCGCTCGAGAAGGTAACAGAGGTATTGCCGGATGCTTATATGGATCCTCATCTAAAGGGTCGCCTAGTGGTTACAATGTCCTAGGACATAGGTATATATATAGGTCTACGTACCTAGGTAGGTACCTTTATATAGGATACAGTCGCTCCTTTGCTAGGTGAGTGCTTAAGTGTATATAGGATATAGTCGCTCCTTCCTAGGTGAGTAGTAGCTACATAAGTACCTATCTAGGTGCTTAAGTTAAGAAGAGTGAAATACTAATATTATATAACTTTCATTTATATTACACTATCCTTATAATACTAATCTACTATTAACGTATTTACTATAGATATTAATATAGGTACTAGTATAGAGCTCTACTACTTACCTCCTATTTATATATAATATATTATAGCTCTATTACGCTACGACTAATACTAGTAGCTCTACTTAAATACCGATATATATACTTAGCTATAGTACTTAATTACTTAGGGACAAGTATCTCTAGGCGGGGAAAGCGGGGAAAGCGAGAGTTGAAGCCCCTATTTAAAGACTACTTATTAAGGGATAGCTATATTGTATATAAGTAATAGTACTAACCTTTATTTATAGCTTAACTTTATATAAATACTAGTACTAGTTTAATATAGGGTTATACTACTAAGTACTTAGAGTTTAATACTAACTACTATATAAGTACTTTAGTGTTAGGAGCGACTATATTACTAAGCACTAAGTAGTACTATATTAATACTAATTTAGAAAGCACGTAGGTACAGTACTAATATATATTTAAGAGGCATCTAAGAGATTATACTCTTAAAAGCTGTCTTAAAGCTAATGTAAACTATAGGTAAAGGTACTAAGTATAGTACCACCAGGTAAGTCCGTGTTCTTTATAGGCCAAGCAAAGAATAATAGAGGGAAATAGCCTCTAGGTTAATTATCATAATACTAGAAGGAACCTAGGTAGCGGCTGCTTTATTCTTACCTGACTTTCTCGAACCAAATTAATTCCTGAAGTGAGGGCTCTAGATGCAATCCCATCTTAACTGCCTCTGCATTTTCGAGGACAAATTCTGCTTGGATAGGGTCATCACCACCCTCTCTCAGATCACTCAGATGAGCTATAAACTTCGTCTGATCGCTGGAAGGCTCGAAATACAGAGTAAATCCCATTGAACGATCTGTGGCATCGATGAAAAGCTTGCTGTCCTTGATTTGGACTACCAAACTATGATATCCTGGATGTGAGTATTCGCCTTGGTAGGCCTTGAGTGGTATTCCCTCAGAATCCCTTCGTTTTTGCTGCACTTTATCTTTATTTCTCGATTTACCCGTACTGCTGTTTGCATCGTTGTTCTTTGTGTCCTGCTGGGGCAATGTGACAATCAACGGTTTGGCTGATGTCGAGCTTTGCGCTGTCTTTTTAAAGTGGTGGCGTGGCCGCTCGATTTCAGGCACACGAAGCACATGGTCCATGAACTCACGTGCTAAAATGGAAGCGACAGGGCGTGCATCGCTGGAATTTGCAAATATAACAGCGCCAAACTTGAAATCAGGCATGAAGAAAAACCGGCTCGCAAATCCAGAGACGTTGCCATCGTGTCCAACGACCTGATATCCTCGATAGTAGTACGTTTCCAGACCTGCAGCGTATATTGCCGGGGACGAGAAAGGTTTCAGTCTCCTTGCATTTGGATTTTTCAAAGTTCTGCCTCGGACAAGACCTTGATAGAGTCTTTCATTTATCGGGCCCTCCCTATTCACCAGTGCTTTAATCCACTTGATGAAGTCATGTACACTTGAAATGATCGAGCCTGCACCCTGGCCTTCCTCACAGTTAGAGCTCTGGATTTCGTGATATGCTAATTCTACCTTGTTCCAGTAGTATCCGGCCGCCATCCGATCGCCAAGCCCATTTTTGAGAGCGCGTTCTGGCTGGAGGCATGTCGACTGCATGTGGAGCGGTTGGAAAATGCGATGATGGAGAAATTCTGCAAAGCTCTGTGCGCTTTTGACCTCCACAAGGTACGTCGCTACTGTATACATCATGTTGCAGTAGAGATACCGCGTCCGAAGTGGTGCCGCTGCAGGCAGATTTCGTAGATTCCGTGTGATGGATCGTGCATTGTCTGGCTTGACTGCTCGATGACTCATATAAGAGTCGTCGTGACTGCAACCCCGAATTTAGCTACGTAAGGTAAGGGATAGAATTTGGGGTCACAGTACGCAGCCATGCCACTTCTGTGGCTCAAGATATCCTCTAAGGTGACACCCTCCGTGTAACCAGTGCCAGGCATGACGAAATCATCTGGCAGGAGGCTGGACATCGTAGCATTCCACTGCACCTCAGGATAGTTGTCATTATCGGTGACCAGCAAGCCAACCGCAGCGGCAGTTAAGGATTTGGAGGAAGATGCGATATCGAAAAGTGTGTCTGGTGTACATGGCATTAAGCGTGTCAGGCATGCGTGCCCGTACCCAGAAGAACTGACATGCTGGTTTTGGACTATGGCGATGGCAAGACCTGGGACATGATGTTGAACCATGAGCTGTTCCACCAGAGAGGAGAACCTCGCGGAGTGGAGAACGTCATCGCTGGAAATGGACATGGACATTACATAGGATAGAGAGGGCAGCAAAAAGTTTTCAAATGGGGAGATTGGACCTGCACCGGAGTTGGGCTTGATCGATTGATGCTTCAAAAAATTCACGTAGATTATGTTGTTACAATTAGGTTCAATGGCAGTGCCTCACAGGGAAGGAGAGGCTCGATTCAGCTTAAAAGGATTAGGGGCTCCACCTCACCCCGCCAGAACAGCAACAGCTGCGAATCTCCTCCAGGGAAAGCCTTTCTACTTTGCTTGCACAGAAACACATCTAACATAGTGCACTATTCTTGTTCCCTGGCACACATCACCTGTTCCCAACGTGCTGTTGTTCAGTTGCGGTTGAGGTGGGCAGGTGGAGGGAATAGGGGTCCCTCGAGACCCTCGTTAGGGAGAATGGCTTAATCCGCAGCCAACCTAGGCTGAGTTGTCAATTCCTTCAACTTGTTCCTCCCTTATCCACGTACTAGCAACCTTAGGTTGGTGCTCATCATCCGAGAAGGTCACCAGGTCTCATTTCTCGACGCATAGTATCAGACACATTATGCCTCGATGCAGAACTTTATGCAAGGTAAGGAATTGATAGCCCGCCTACAAATGGCAATTGGTGGCATCCACCCATCAAACCCTTTTTTGCACGTGGAATGAGAGTTTAAATAGCATTCTTGTTTCTTCAACACAGTCACATACGCTTGCAACGGAGCATATAATTGCAAGCTTTGGGATGGAACCACAGATCACCCCCTTTTATGAGATAGATGCCTGGTGAGTTGTCAAGTCAACAGTTGATTGACTAACCAGGAGTTCGCGTGCTGAGAGGTCTGAGCGGCCTTTGGAATTTGATAACGCATTGACGACCATACCTAGGTACCCTTTGGAAGCGCTTCTCTTTTCGCTGATGGTAAGTAGCCATCCTATCGAAGGTAGGGCGGAGACATGGATTAGTCACTCACGCATGTCAATTCCCTTCCGTCACTTACCTGAACGCTCGCAAATCTCCGAGACATGAGTGCAAACCACGATGAGGTCTGAGCACAGCAACGGAAAGCCTTCTCCCTCACCTCGCGCTACACGTGTAAGAGGATGGAGTAAGAGAAATACACCAGCGCATAGCTCGGTCGATAAGCATGCTACTGGCGACGTGAACTACATGTGCGTCATTATGTCAGAGTGACCTTCCTGTGAAGTCGCCTCAAGCCATGTTCCAGCCCTTCCAGTCAAGGGGCTAGGGTGAATGAATATATATAATGGGAATGCTGTTTTGGCTGCTATTGAGAATTCGGCATTCGTCAATCAGTCGGCCGTTCGGGTATTCATTCTTCTGGCAGCTTCAGATATCACTACACTAGTTGAGATGGCTTCAAGATCTCGGAATGCCAATCAAACCATCCTGTATGCACTTTTAGGGGTTGCACTTCTGCCCCTACAAACAGCAGCGCAAGGCTGCAATGCGCTATACGGGCAATGTGGTGGGATTGGTTGGACAGGGCAGACTTGTTGTGCCACAGGCTCAAGTGAGTGGAAACCCCCCAGAGAGATGGGATTATTGCTAATAGAACCATCTAGCTTGTCAGCGCAATAACGATTATTACTTTCAATGCCTGCCTTACTCTGGAAACTCGAACTGCAGCCCGGTCTATGGCCAGTGCGGCGGAATCGGCTGGACGGGCGCAACCTGTTGCGCTTCAGGTTGGATCTGCACCAACAACGGCAATGCATACTATTACCAATGCCTTCCACCACCTGATGTAGCAAGCCCGACGGCCACCACTGCTGCTACCGCGTCTGCCACCAGCCCAGCGCCATCCAATTGTGCGACAAACTGGGGACAATGTGGTGGCGTCGGATGGAATGGCCCCACTTGCTGTACTAATAACTGGCCTTGTGTTTATGGCAACGATTACTACTGGCAGTGTATCTCCCCGGCGAGTGGTAAGTCCTCCAAAAGGTAGTATCGCCGAGTCCTTTGCTCATATCCTGCAGCGAGTGCACTTTCCACAGGAGCCGCTGCGAGCTCAACGGGAACAACTCTTTCCACGATGACTGCACAGATCCAGTCGACGGGGTCCACCCAGTCTGCTACGGCTTCCCCAACAGCGAGCCCAACAGGTAGCCGACTGCAATTTGGTGGTGTCAACATTGCTGGCTTTGATTTCGGTTCATATGATACTTGCGGCAACCACCAGAATCCCCCGTACGCCAACCCAAGCAACTACGTTGCACAAATCAATCATTTTGTGAACGATGACAAGTTGAATGCCTTTAGGCTCCCTGTATCATGGCAATATCTGATCAATCAATTTGATGGTGGCATTCTTGGTACTAACGCACTGAATCAGAATAACTTTGCGACTTATGATTCACTCGTTTCAGGATGCTTGAACTCTGGGGCTTCTTTGTGTATTATTGACCTGCACAACTACGCCCGCTTTAATGGCAAGATAATTGGTCAAGATGGGCCCAGTGCTGCTCAGTTCGCAAGTATCTGGTCCCAGCTAGCTTCCAAGTATGCGTCTCAAAGCCGGGTTGCGTTCGGGCTTATGAATGAGCCTCATGATGAAGCTTGCAACTCACCGAATGGTGGAGTGATAAACATAAGTGGATGGGCGGCCACACTCCAGACTGCTGTGAATGCTATTCGCCAGGCAGGTGCAACAACTCAATTGATTGTACTTCCAGGGAAGGGATGGACCCACGCAATCACTTACCTGCCCTCAAACTCAGACGGCTCCGGTCCAGCGCTAATGGGTATCACAGACCCAGCTGGTGGGACTTCAAAGCTGGTCTTCGAGGTGCACGAATATTTGGATTCCAATAACTCAGGCTGCAATTGCGACTGCGTTACAAACAGCATCGATACGAGTTTCGGACGAGGCGGGCTGTCCAGCCTTGCGAACTATTTGAGATCGAATGGTCGATTCGCACTAGTCACTGAAACCGGTGGCCTGAACAACGCAAACTGTGCAAAATACCTCTGCCAGGAACTGAGTTACCTTGCAGATAATGCTGATGTTTTCCTCGGTTATACTGCCTGGTCTGCTGGGGGGTTTGATGCGAACTACGAGCTGACGTTGACACCAACTCAAAACGGCAATACTTGGACAGATACATCCCTTGTTCAGAGTTGTGTTGCGAAATGCTTTCAAGGGCAGTGTTGAATGACGTAGCAGATCTAGCGCCGTCAAATTCGATTCTCATAGTGTAGATACTTGCATACATATGTATATAGTATCCAGATACCATTGTGTTACTTTACTGAAGGGTCCAAATTCCAAGCCGTGTTGTAAGAACGGCGATGCATTCGCAGACTTGACACATTTCAACCGTGCAACGGATTATCTTTTGATCCGCCGTACACCTGAATTTAGCCATAAAAATTTCGACTTTTCAGTTGCAGGTCAACCTTCTCTCGAGCCCAATGAAGCACCGATTCTCATTCCTAAATAAGCCCCTGGCTCGATATCACAAGGAAAGGCCATGAGAACGTCCTGGGACCTACCTGTATTCCAGGACGAAATGCCCGGCTCACTTGGAGAAAATTGCTCCTTTGCAGTGTACAGTATCGACCGATACTGAAGCTCTGTGGCATCCATTCAACACGCAGCATCTTATTTCCGATTAAGATGCTGCTCACGATTTGAGAGCCTTCACTGGCAAATCTCAAGAATGGTAGAAAAACTCAAATGACCGATTCTGTATCTGCTGTGCTGGACCTCTGGTGTGAAAGCTCGGTTCGTTTTGTAATCGGACAGATGATCGGAGGGTGTTCGATGGGAACTTGTGACAATTGCACACTTGGACTTCAAGAGTGTGTAGTCTTATAAGGACTTCAGGCATATCTCGTATTCAATAGAACGGGTGCACTCGCACCTCCTCTGCCATAGCTGTGGTGAATCGTGATGATTTGTGAAATTCCAGTACTCCTCGAAAATGACCGTAGTCACTAAGTACAGGGTACCCTAGGTTCTTGATCGTGCCTCCCAGAGCTGCGGTCATTCTACATAGATATATACCTGAAGCATCCCCTCCGCGATGACCCATCTACTCTTGCCCGTTGACTCTTGAGGTTCTACTCCGTCTGGTACTATTGGTACTAAGTACTAAGCGGTAATTCTTAGGGTCCTTGCCACCGCTTGGTTACCAGAAATATAGTGAGCACGGTTGAGGAAACTGTGATTCAAATATGTACTAACTGGCATCACAGTCGTTGAATGCCAAGCGAAGGATCGCGTCAGGCTGCCACCTGCTGGCTGCCTGCGAGACATTCACTCTAAGTGGCCTTACTTAGTGGGGCGGCCATCCCCTCGCCCCCGTCTGCGGGTGAGCCGCGACGCGCCAGCCGCGTTGCATTGTAGACACGAGCACTCCGATGTCGACGCAATCCCTAACTGTGTTATATTTGAAAATTGCTGTCTGATATGTCCTGCAGCTGCTCCCATGCCTTCTCCAGCGAAGAAGCGCGCGATTTCTGATTTCTTTCAACCATACATCAAAAGCAGTGTCCCCGCCAAAAGACCCTCACCTTCAAGCGACCAGGCATCCAAGAGGCAGACCCCAGTTCGAGATGTCTATCCCGCCAGGACGCCCAGGACGGTGAGGCATCAAGATGATGGAAAAGAACGAACACCAACTGTTCCGCTGGTTTCTCCTCTTTCTACACCCAACTCCAGGTCATCCCTCCCAATTCGCAGTCCTCGCCCGAAGCCTGGGCTACAGGCGCCAACGACCTATCGGCAAGCCCCCCGATTTGGCTTACAGACGAATAAAGCCGCTGTACCAAATTCATCCTCTTATAGTTTCAATTTCGCCGATCTGCCTGGATCGACACACTCAGCTGCCCGAGCTAAAGAGATAATTGAGATTCGCGATTCCGACGAAGACACAGATTCGCTGGTTTCGCTGGACGATTTACTTGGTAGGCGGAAGGATGAACAGATAACCTCTTGCTCGTCATCTCCAGATGTTGGCGAGGACCTCATTGAGAGAGAAAGGGTCAAGACCTTGAGTCTATTCACCCACGGTCGATCGGAGCCTTTGGTCGGCAAGGACAAACTGCGAGCACTGTATGCACAACAAAATGCCCAGAAATTCGACATCAGGGGTATCCTGGGTGACCACTTCGACGACCAGGAGACCGAGGAGAAAGTCAAGAAGGCACGAGGCTACTACGAAGAATCCACCAAGCCACAATCACAGGATCGGAGCTGGGAGATGGACAGAAAACTCTTGGCTACAGTTGCAACCACTGAGGATGGTGACGAAGGCGTCTCAAGGCTCCTGACTGCCGTGCAACGTCAGGAAGTACTGGGCTCGGATCTTATCTTTTCGTTCTTTCGCGTTTCTAGCGCCAATGACCAGGTCGATGTCTTAAAGGCAGAAACCCCCCTTCCCGCAACCGGCGTTCCGCATGGTCTCTGGCGTCCAAAAGATGATAGATCCAGGTCAAGGACATACCTGTCTGGCCACATAGCCGAGCTTGCGGCGAAAAGAGAATTGGGAAATGAAATATTGAGATGGGCTTTCCACAACGTTGTCCACGAACAACATGATGGAGTTCGGCAAGCATACGTAAATTGTCTGTCCAAAGCGAGTGCATCGTGGACCAGATCAAATATCACTGCTGCAGATGTTAAGCGAGTCTTTCAGGAACTCGGATCAGAGCCCGCCAACTTGCAAGGCTCCGGTGCAATCAAACCTATGCACCGCTCTAGTAAAGATTCGAGTGTAAGGAACCCGAAATATCTTCTGGCAGCTATTCAATTATTCCAGGCAATTTGTCAAGACATGGACTTTGCTGCATTGAGCAAATTGACCTCAATTGTTTGTCGTCTGGCGATCGATCAACAACTGATGAGCGATGGGCTGGTGTGCGTCAAGGTGGAAGAGCTGCTTCAAACAATGCTATCATTTACAGACTTCGACACACAATCGCACGTTGTGGACCGAATACTGGAGGATGTTGGGCGCCAACTTGAAACTCCCTTGCTACAATCCCACCTTCTCACCCACATACTCCCTGTCTCACCCACAGCATGTCAGACCCGGGTTCTTCTGGCTCAAGCGTTTCTCTTTGGTGTAGACAACCTTGATCTGGATGAGCCTGCACCTTTTGAGATTAACCTTGAAGCTTTGACACGACTCGTTACCACCTCACCGTTCTTCAACACCACCCGCCACAAGAGCTCGGATCCGCTGGATTATGTCTCCTTACGCTCGTTAGCCCACATATTAGACGTGGCCATCGGCGATGGCGGGCGCTCACCGAGTTTCTCCTCTCGCGCTGACGAGATCGCATTTAATCGATCGGTCGATCGACTGGCTGACGCAGTCCGCGCGACTTTCATCTCGATCGTCGACACGGGCGCTTCACACATGAGTCGCACTGAAGCCAAGGATGTGCTGCAGGCACTCTACTGGCGGCTCTTGTACAGCGTGCGCACGGAGGTCCGACCCAAGAAGAACATCTTCGACCCCAAGACCGGAAAAACACGCGACGGCGAGACCATGCGAGCGGAAGAGAGGGGCAGGGATTTCTTAAAGAACTTTCTCGGTAAGCAGAAGGACATGGACCAGGACGAGAAGAAAAACAAGAATCAGCTTTACCCAGAGGCACAGGACAGAAAATTTACCAGCGGACCAAGAATAGATGTTATGGCAGAAACAGACACACTGGTCCCGAGGCCAGAGGCAGAGCAGAGCGACACCGAACCTCCCGCTAACGACGCGAGTGTTGTGAGCAGTGCGACGACGACAAGCACCGTCACTTCGCAGACCAGCTCTGAGCCGTCGGAGACAGAAAAGGCGATCCGGGCGCAATTGGGATTGAACTAGACGTAATCGCTGGGGGACAGTAATGATACTACTGGAGCTTGGAGTTTTACGAGCTTGGTCTTGAGAGTTTGCTTTTTTTTTGGGGCCTTGCATGATACCCTGGGACGTTGATATTGGTACTGAGTAGGGCTAACGATATTGCATTGGGGCGTCTTAGCAGAGCGTTCGGGGTTGTTGTTCTACACCAGGGTGTTTCTTCGCGTTATGATGAGCAAGGTATGCAACTTAGAGCATGATGAAGAAATGATCGAGGGCAGGACATCATTAGATGTTGGTGCTTGTTCCGACAGCCAAGGTCAACACATCCAATATCAATATTTCTGGCACATCTACTGGGATGTTACAAATTCGATCCTTCAAACCTGTCAGCGATCAAGCTGGCTGTTTCTATCATTGCTGCCCGCCCCTAGCCCTCCGTATAATCGATAGCAGCTGTGGATAGACACAGGGTGTAATCGTCATCCCAGGTGAAACACAAAACTCCTCTGGCTCTAGTAAATACTTCACTTCTGTCTCTTTAGCATTTCAGTCATGGAACTTCCTATTCTGGTTCTCGCCAAATAAGGTGGCTCTAATGCTGGGTAATGCGTCCGTCTCAAGCATGCGCAACCTCTCTTCAAACGTGTTGTTGAGTTCGATCTTACCACCGCTGCCGTATAGGAAGACACCTCCAGCTCTTCAACGCAGATTAGTATTTGCTCGACTGATTAAGTCCATCTGAAATGAGGGATGGTCCACTTACGATTCTTGAGGTAGCCAATCCTTCTGGTCAACGACGACTTCCACCTCACTCCCAAAGTTCTTCTTGTATTCCTCGGCGGCCTTCTTGCTGGCTGATATGGCCTTGTCTTTGTCGGCCTTTCTTACTCTGACACTCACTTTCTTCTCTGCAATGATATACAGACCCTCGAGGATCAGACCCTTAAGTGTTTCTTCGTAGTTACCGGTCTTGTTGGCAGCATCGCTGAGCTTCTTCCTAGCATTCTCGAACAACTTGTCAAGCAGTTCCTGCCGGGCGGACAGGACCTTTATGCGGGTCTTGTTGGCTGTGGTGGAACGGGTGATCTGCTGGGACATGGAGGCTTGCTTGAACTTCTTCTCGTATTGGTTGTCGATGGCAGCGATTTCTTCCCGGACAAGCTTGGATTTCTCAATGGCGAACTCCTCATCAGCCTTCAATTGAATTTCGCGAGCTTTCTCGAGGGCTTCTTGCCGGATGAAGGCGGTCATCTTCTTCAGCTCGGAGGCGACCTGTGGAGGTGGTTGGTTAGTACGGGTTGCTGGTCGAGCAGCACGATGTTGTGGATGGTTCAGCTTACCTGGTCGTCCGAAAGAGCTTGAGACGACATGTTGGCTGTGGAGTATGTGTGTTTGTAGTTGTGTTATTTATAGGGGAGGCAAGTTGTGTTGGTGCTTTATCTGACCGGCTCGTGTTGGTGAGGAAGGAGCAGGCAGAGGTATTGATGTTAGTTGTTGGGTGGGTGCAGGTCAGAAGTGTGCTAGGTGTCTAAGGGCTGCGCGAGGACCAAAAGCTGCGATATAACGAGACAGCTATATCAGACTCTCCGTGATTGCTGCAGAGAGTAGGTGCAGCTCGTTGGGAACAATTATTACTCGCACTCGTTCTCCAGCAGGAGCGGGAAGCAGCAATGGCAGCCCCAGGATCGATATGGGCGGTGATTCGTTCTGCCGCTGCTTGCAGGCCGATTGGGCAGGGAAGTTGCGATTGGTGGGATAGAGCCAAGGAGGGCTGGACCAATTACGGAATAGATTTCGTCACATGCCACAAGACGCAAGGCTCGCCCACCTTGCCATCCACTGCCAGTCATCATTCAGCCTTGTCGCACTCCGCGAAAAGTGACCACTGACCACACCGCTGTCATCCTATCTTGACCCTGACTGACCTTCTCCCACTACTTTCCTTCCTCCCTCCACACCACACCTTTTCTTCGTCCGCACTCGTTAAATCCTCCTAGGTAATGTGTTGAAAGACGCCTCTAACTCCATGACTCAGCCATCACTATGCGGCGCTCATTAGAGCTGCTCTGGTCAACGCGCATGGACGCCTGCGATCTCCCATCCCCATCATCAGCTCCACCATCTTCCGACCCTCAATATGGGCCAACTCGGTGACATATCGCCAGAAGGGAGTGTCGCTGTACGTTGCTGTTTTATGGTCATCTGTGCCGCTGGAGTCCCTTCACTGACACTCAGCTAGATTGGTATCATTGTCGGCCTCTTGTCAACTTCAATCCAATCCCTTGGCCTTACCCTACAGCGCAAATCCCATCTCATTGAAGATGCCAAAGATCGACCAGAGACGCGGCGTCCTGCTTACAAGAGAAGGAAGTGGCAGCTGGGAATGTTCATGTTTGTCGTCTCCAATATAGTTGGCAGCACCATTCAAATCACTACACTCCCGCTTCCCGTCCTGTCAACACTGCAAGCCTCGGGTTTGGTTTTTAACACCGCATTTGCTGCTTTACTGCTGGGAGAGCCTTTCACTCGCTTCTCCATCGTTGGCACCCTCCTCACCTGTTCCGGCGCCACCTTGATAGCCACCTTTGGTGCCATAGCCGAGCCCGCCCATAGCCTTGGTCAGCTATTGGAATTGCTCAATCAGCGCGATTTTATCATATGGATGGTGGGCACTTTGATAGTGGTGGTTGGGACGATCCTGTTCGCCCATGTGTTGAAGATCTGGTCCTCCCATCAGCACATCGCGCAGAGTCTACCGAAATCAGAACGACCCCGATCCGCGTCGATTATGACACCTGGGCCCTCTCCTCGCAGGCCCTCTTTGCCTCAACTCACTATCACACGTTCATTCACAGCTCAACTTCCTCCGCCCCTAAAGCTGCGTCTCAGTCGACTCCGACTTATCCGCGGCCTCAGTTATGCCTTGATCTCAGGGATTCTTTCTGCTCATTCCCTACTGGTTGCAAAATCAGCTGTCGAACTCCTCGTGAGGACCATTATCGACCATAATAATCAATTCAACCGTTTCCAGTCCTGGCTAATTCTTGTCGCCTTGTTGTTCTTCGCCTTGACCCAGTTGTATTACCTACACCTAGGTCTTCTGTTTTGCAGCACCAGTGTACTATACCCCTTTGTCTTCTGCATCTATAATATCATTGCGATATTAGATGGTTTGATATACTTTCAGCAAGCCTCAAGACTGAGTGCCCTCCATGCTGGGTTTGTTGCGTTGGGAACTGTTGTTCTACTCTGCGGAGTTCTTGCCTTGTCCTGGAGATTGGATGATACTACTCCTGCAGAAGCAGCCCATCAGGCTCTGCCTCCGCGAACCCCCTTGACACCCGGAATGGGATTGGTACAATCTCCATCCGACGAACGCGATCCGCTGTTTCCTTCAGGACGCCGTAGGAGCTCAGCCTCCCTGTCAAAGCAGTCTATAGATGAGCAAACCCCACTTCTTGTCGGACGAGCTCGTCCACCGAACCTGATGCTACGCACCCCTTCAGAGACCAACGCCGAGGGTATTTGGGCAGAGCTTGATGACGAAGAAAGCCAACAAGACTACCTTGCATCTCTTCCTCGCACACCATCTCCGTTTCTGACTCACAATTTCAAGACGCGTCGACGGGGTGACTCGGCGTCATCCCAGGCAATTTCGACAGGTAGCCGACGCAGCTCATCAGGCTCGAAGAGCCGGAAACCCGATAGAGAAATCGATGGTCCCGGAGAGCAGGCTGCAAACACAGCAAAGCAGAGGCAGAGCAGTGCGCCACAGTTACCAGCGAGTCCGTCGAAAGGCGAAGATTCTACACATGCGAGGAAGCGAAGTACATCTGTGCGCTTCGCTAATGATGAAGGTCAGAGTCACGACCAAAGAGCAAGCTCGCGTGAGGCAAGGGCAAGTCGATACGATCAAAGTGTTGGGACAAACAGCGCCAGTAGAGGTTGGGTACCAAACTGGCTTTCGCCTAAGAAGGATAATCCGCAGCATCAGCATCAGCAACAAGAGGATAAACCCGATCCTAAATTGGAATCAACATCTGATAATGGGTGACATGACCACCAATATCATGATACATATAGAAACATTTCTACAGAGCAATAACGGCCGCAAAGACACGTTTCCCCTCAGCTTTAATCACGAGCTGTCAAACACTTTTGACATGATCCTTGAAGCAGGACATGTGACTGAAATAATGTTTCAAGGCTGCCATGCTGTGTACGTTATGGGAATTGACGCCCCTTTTCTCTCAGTCGTCCCTAGACGGATGCGCCAACCGGGCCACCTGCCTTGCCGATGGGCTGCAACGGCAAGGGAGCCATAGTAACCATCTCCTAGTTAGATCTAAAGCTTTAAGAATGCCTCTTGACCTTGCTTCGAACCTGTGTCGGCCCATATGCTTCAAGTCCCATACCACGCCAATTTTAGACTCTGGGTAGGGCGGTGCAACCGCTGGGGAATATCTCCTTCTGTAAGATTATACCGCCGTGTCTGGCTTAAGCTGTGCGGTGTTCGCAGCTGGGTCCGAATCAACCTGTGTCGTCTTGTGATCTCAGCCCATTGCCTCGGATGGTCTGGTGGTAGAAACCGGATTTACATCCTTATGGATTTCCCGAAATCCGGCGCCTCTTTCTGGGCTGAATGCCTTGGATAGCAGCAATACACAGGACTGTTTCCTTCGGGCGACGCTAGTATCGAGTGGTTGGCGCTGAGACCAGTGATAGCCAATGCACCCATGCATGAGAGATTCATGTTATGAGAATCATTATGCCAATGGCTCTCAACCTTCTTGGTCCTTCTTGGCACTGGCAGGACTATCCGTCAGTCCAGTATGATCCGTCACTGAGCCACCCGTCTCGCTATCACTTATACTCTCATCACCAGTAGACTCGTCCCAGATCTCCCTCGACTCCCTTTCGACTCTACGCATAGCCCCGGCCACTTCGTCCAACTTGTTGACAACATCCAGCACGCCCCGATTGACCTGTTTGAAATAGCGATCGTTGGCTTCCCGCCTCTTTCGCGCGAGTTGGATGTCTCGCTCTGTCTCGGCCTCGAGGCTATTGTCGTTGGTGAACGCGGTGGCTTTCCCCTCGACGTGGGCGGCTTTGCTCTTTCCAGGGCTAAGGTTCGTGGCCAAGGACTGCGACACCACGACGGCAGCGTCGACATCGGAGTCGGCATCATGGTCATGCAGTTCGTCTGCTTCGCTTTTCGCCCATGCCTGCGCGAGGGACAGTTGAGCCGTACGGAGGTCTTCGAGCGCCTTGGCGTGAGAAGCGCCTAGGACGTGGGAAGTGTTCATGGCGGACAGTTCGACGTCGGCAAGAGTCTTTTGCATCTCTGCCCAGAGACTCTCGGCACGATGGTCGTCTGCTTCAGTGGCGGGCTGGCGCAGCGCAGGCCCAGAAAACGATGTTGCGGGTGGTACACGGGAAGCCCGTGGCATCCGATGCTGTGCATCCGAGTCTGCTGCTGCGCCTGGCGCTCCTGGGACCCGGTCACCTGGCAGGGAGAGTGAGATGTGTGATGCATTCTTGGACGGTGGTCCCTGGAAGAGTGCTGGAGGAGGTAGGCGGTGGGTGTTAGTCCTCAGCGTGTTGAGTTTGGGCCGTTGCTCGAAGGGTGAGGGTATCTCCAGTTGAGGAGTCTTCCTCGCAGAGGAGCTCATGATTTCTGGCGGAGAGCGCGCTCTCGCCGCGGAGATATGCGCTATCTAATTAAGATCATTGAACTCGTTGGTATGAGATAAGTGAAACCGACAGGATAACCTATGTAGACAGGCGCAAGTTGAGAGAGCCGTCCACCACGTGATGTTGAACGATGTGAGAACTGATATCACGTGATTCCTTTTGACATCCCCTGTCAATATTTTGCCGCCACACACCGCCTTAGCCACCAAATCGCAGTCTTGGCTTTCCCACAGAGACTTTGATTTTCCTGAGTGGTGCGAACTTCGACCTGAATCGACAACGACCTCAGTGCCACCTTTTCTTATATCCACAGTATCTGCTTGTCACAGTCGCCAGTACGTATCCCCTGAGATTTTTTCCCGATATCGTCTCCGTTTCACCAGGACGCATCCAAAAATATAAACCACTTCCAAACCCGCCCACACACGCAATCCCTCGTCTCCCTCTCAGAGAAATCCTCTACGCATTATCTACCAAACTTTGGCGAGAAAGCGAACGCAAGCTGACATATAACCACCTTTAGAAATGACAAACAGAGGCAAACCCCGCGGATTGAACGCCGCCCGAAAGCTCGTCGCCGCCCGGAAGGAGGGTCGATGGGCAGATCTCCACTACAAGAAGCGTCTTCTCGGAACTGCATACAAGTCGTCACCATTCGGTGGATCATCACACGCCAAGGGCATCGTTCTCGAAAAGGTCGGTGTTGAAGCCAAGCAGCCCAACTCCGCCATTCGAAAGTGCGTCAGAGTCCAGTTGATCAAGAACGGAAAGAAGGTCACTGCTTTCGGTATGTTTTGTGTCATCGCATCATACTCTCCTTTCTGAATAAATTTCTTTTGTCCTCCAACTTTACTCTTCCTCCGCAGTCAGATCTGTGGTGTGAGCAGGGAGAAATCTTGCGCGAATTGTTCCACCCACGAAATCTCACAGAATCACACCACTGACATACAATTCTTCCTCTCCTCTTCTAGTTCCTAACGATGGTTGCCTCAACTTTGTGGACGAGAACGACGAGGTCCTGATCGCCGGTTTCGGTCGTAAGGGCAAAGCCAAGGGTGATATTCCTGGTGTGCGATTCAAGGTGGTCAAGGTCTCCGGTGTTGGCTTGAGCGCCCTGTGGAAGGAGAAGAAGGAGAAGCCCAGATCATAGACGCACCAACCCATTCTTACGAATTTTCCCCCAGCACCAAACGATTTCCAAACAAACAGATACGAGCATCGTTCGGTTATCATGAGTTCGGTGCTGGAATGCTGGCTTTGAGAAGGAGAGAAATATTCAAAACGATGCAAAATGTGTGTGGCGGTTAGCTCAGGAGAACGCATGGCTGGATGATGCTTGCACCACCTCTGAAACCGTAAGAGGGAAATCAAGCATGCCAATGCCATCAATTTGGGGAGAATGAGAGGACCAAGATATAGGAACCCTTCCATACGTCCCAATAGACAAGGTCAAGGCACCGAGAGGAGCTGGGGACATTTCAATGGTGTTGCAGCTCTCTCAACTCATCATAGATGCCCGATTGACAACCAATGACAAAATTATGTTCCAAAAAAAAGGAAATACCCGCTATAACGGCTCTGCTCACATGGGGTTATTCTAGCTATTGCATTCAACTCCCACTTCCCATCTTTGAGTCTACAGATCATATCCCTTGGCTCTCTCTAACCATCGTTGCTTTCGTCTATTATAATATCGAAAAGAAAGTGAAACCGGTGGACTGATGAATCACCGATAAGAAATAAACTGCCCTGTTGCCAAGATACACAAGAGAGAAGCAGCAATAGCAACTAAGAACAAAATATGTGTGCGCGTGTGTGGATTAGGGGAGAGGGAGGGAGTGACTGATACATTAGAGTGAAAAAAAATAGTACTGAGGGAATATGTGTTTTTTCTCCCTGTCCCAACCAATTGACAACAACAACAAGGGTTGTTCAAGCTTATATCCGATGAAGCAAAGTATTATTAGTAAAATGTCTCAGTGCAAGACATCGAGGGCTTCACGCCTATCGGGTTCATCATCAGGGTCGCTGGTGCTCTTTCCCTTGCGACCCCGGACTGGAGGGGTTTTCAGACCGCTGAAATACGAGTCTCCATCAGGGCTGAGTGGGCTCCTAGCCTCGTCATCCTCGCTCCCTGAAGGGCTGGGGGCTTGACTGTCATGTAGCGATCGCCGACGTCGCATCATCTGGGGTAAAGAAATATATGTTAGCTTCCAATACGTGAAGCGCCTACGTCAGAAAGGTTTCTTACCCAGGATTTAACGCCTCCGATCAGGCCGAGGCTGTAACCAGCCGCGAAGTCCTCACTTCGACTGAGTCTACCAGGCGAGTCGCTTCGTTTCTCCGCACTACCAGGGACCTCGAGGTGTTTGAGATGCTCGACGGCACTGACGGCGCTCGGGCTCTTCAGGCCGTCACTCAGTTGTCTGTTAAACGGAGACGGGCTAGCCGGTCGAGAACTCTGCCAGAATTGCCGCAGGTCTCTGCCGATTTCGCCACCGGCGGTGCTCCAGTTGGTCTTGATGCTGTCCCTGAGCTCCGAGACATGGCGTTTGATGTCCAGTTCGTTCTTCTTCAGCCAGCTGACATTCAGTTCTTGGCGGCTGGTTCCTCTCTTTAGCTGTCGGGCAATGTATTTCTCATAGTCACGAACGATTTTCGTAATGATGCCGGTCGTGGAGACACCCTCCGTTCGCTGGGTCACGAGAAATTTGCCTTCCTTTTTGATGGGTGCATAAATGTCATCCCCTTCGTCAGCACCGTACGGTTCGTCGTCATGTGCAACATAGTCAATTTGGTGCTGGTCCAGGAACTCGGGCGTCACGATCCAAGGACAATTGGGGATGACTTCATCAACCCATTTGCAATGTCCAACAGTCTCGGCCCTTTCGCGGCCAGTAAGCACTGTAAGGCCTTTCCTCTTGTGTGTCTCTGCATCGCCGGTCACGCCCACGATCAAATAGGTGTCGGGGAAGGCAGTCTTCGCTTGTTGAAGCTGTCGCATGTGTCTATTTTGGAGATGTTAATATGGTCACAGAACGAAAGGGAAGGACGTGACAAACCCCAGATGGAACAGATCAAAGACTCCGTCTGCGTAGACTCGAACAGGCCTTCCTGTAGGAGGAGGATTTGTCTTGTAGCCGCCAATAGGATCTCTTAAACCCGCCTTGGGAACACTTTGCAGCAAGTCCTCGCTGTCATTGCTTTGCCTCTGCCTTTTACTTTCTGGCTCCTCAATCTCATCGCTATCTTCCGTCGCGCTAGATGGTTCGACAGGGTCCTGGATATTCACATCCGGAACAGACGATCCGTCAGTATCGATAGGTTTGGCACCGGACCGAGTACGTGCTCTCTTGCTAGGAGGGATGTTGAGGCCGTTCGAGAGGCTAGGAGCATGCTTGCGTATTCGGGTGTTAACCGAAGAAGAATCGGCGAGCTCCTCACCAGATGCATCTCTGGAGGAAGGTTGCTGGAGCTCCACCGCGGAGGACCTCAGTCGCTCTGATGCGGAGTTGCGTTTCCGTTTTGCGGAGCCGGTGGATGATGGAGAGGACATGGTGAGGGTCGAACACGAACCTGACCGAGTGGCTTTAACAAGCTGATTGCATGAGAAATGGGTGAGCTATGCGAAGGTAAGATCCTTGGGCGAGTAGTAGGTAGTGGAAGGAGTTTAAAGATAACACCAGCGGTGCCAAGAAGATGTCGATAATTTCCAACGTGGAGGAATTAGGGGGAAGTGGTGCGAGAATGTCGCGGGGGGCAATCAGGTTGAAGTACTATAACACTTTAGGTACTAGGTGCTTCTAGGTATTATATTGTTGACCAATCTACGAGATACGAAGACGGAGACGGAGACGGGAACGAAGAGGACATGGGACAAGGTAATATGGGAATGGGATGGCCATGGAAAATCAGACAAAAAGATGGCACCACGTAAAAAGGGAGCTGAGGTGATCTGTCTGCAGAGCCCGAATGGGCCATGATCACGCCAGAAAGCAGGAATACGAAAGTTTGTGTCTACTGGGAATGTCATAATCAATGATAATGCCGTCACGCACTGGCAGGATGGGCCAGTTCAACACATGTGCTCGCCATCATTGCTTTTTACCTGTCCATCCTCCTGGTTTGATTGTGTCTGAAGCTGCAAGCCAACGTCATGGCTGGTTTGCACTTGGCGCACGGCCTGGACTTGAAACTCGAAGGTTCCGGGGGAAGAACACACACCAGGAACACGAGAACACGAGAGAACGCGCCAAATGGGCCCTACCAATGCCAAGATTGCACCGCCACCAGCCACAGCCACAGCCACAGCCACAGCCACGCAGCTGCTCTCATTACAGACCACACCCCTCGACGCGCCTCAAATGTCAGGTTTAGCAGAAGATCCCTAGGTAGTACTCCGTACTCCTCGTACTTCTATCGCACCCTGAATCTTGTGCCCTTTTACACTTCACTCCACACTTTGAAAATACGAGAGCAGCCGCCAAGGGGGAGCAAGGAGAAAAGTGCTGTTACTCTGTATCAATGCACGACTTGAAACTCGCCAACCGCGCCATGCATCATGCACGTCTACTACCTGTGCATGAAGTCGTCTGTCTGTTCCTGGCTTGCATCTCCTTCAAAGTTCACATGAAAGCAATAAACCACTCCCCCACCAGGCGACAGCCCAGCAGCATTTGGGCCTTGATGTGGTTTCTAGTCTGTCATACACCGGAATTCCGTTATTCCGTCACTTCGTCAACAAGCACGGGCTAATGGGTATCTTGATTCGTGATGAAACTGGATCTGCCTGGCTGTCCCTTCCTTATACAATCAGGCAGCTTTCTTCTCAGGCGTATCGGCAACTCCCTTGATCTCGGTACCTGGGCCGTGTGATGCATCTCGATGGCTCGATACCTTGCTGTCGTCACCGGCAGATTGTGGGCCTGGGGTTCCCTCTCGCTGACTACGAGTCGAGTCAACGTCTGAAGTATCAGGTGTGTCTTTCTTGACTTGATTTGCTGTGTCTTTGTCTTCCTCGCTTTGATCGAACATCTCTGTGTCATCTGAATCTGTCAATACTTCGGTGCCATCTCCGAGGAGGATGATCCGACCATTGCGGCCACCGAATCCTCTAGGTCGATGGTCCAGATCTAATTCATATTCATCATCCGGGCTTTCGTGATCAAACTGATGTCTCACTCCTGGGCCGCGGAATTCAGCTGTGCGATAGTCAGACAGGACTTGGTCTTTTGGATGCTCGAGGGAACTTGCCATACTCGGGTGGTGCGCATGGTCCATCACCGTCAGCGACACGTTTGGCAACAAGGTCGTACCATTCCTCCTTCGACTTCCCGTTCAGGATACCGATGACGATCATGGTCATGTTATCACAACCTACGCCGCCAGTTTCACTATTGGAAGCGAGACAGTTATCCA
>Ga0105239_10000500_pt1 | contig 56710 bp, 41 predicted proteins | sample KBSC44metaG_FD_92761 | JGI IMG/M metagenome (GOLD analysis project Ga0105239, IMG submission 92761) | Corn rhizosphere microbial communities from Kellogg Biological Station, Michigan, USA - KBS C4-4 metaG | ecosystem: Host-associated > Plants > Roots > Rhizosphere > Soil | place: Michigan, USA...
AACCCGCTATGTTTCAACAGTTGTCTGGCGGGTGGGTAGTCGCAGCTGGGCGGAGAATGGTCGATCAGGCCCAATCGCATGAAAAGTGGATTTGTCTTCAATTGCTGACTCGAATATATCACCGTCATTTGGGGCTTGTTCTTCCCTGTGGCATGAGCAAGGACAGCTTGCAGTGACCGTGAGAGGTAGACAGATGGTAATATGTGCGAACTGGCCGAGGAATGGACGGCGAGGACATCACAGAGCTTGTCCGACTGAGAGTCTTATCCTTTCGACCGTTCCACGAATCGCTGTCCGGCTTCATGGTAGCTTCTGGCATCGACATCGTCCATGCTTAATGTCGGTGTATTCCTGATGGACGGGATCACTCCTTGCTGCGTGTAGTTTATCATCAGCTTCGTTATTCGAGAAAGCCCCCTTCTACTCTTGGTCCATGCCTCCTGGTCCGGCCTGCCGGCTCATCTGTCGAGCTTTCAACAACTCGTCACACAAGAGTAAATTACTGGCAATCCCCTGGCTGCTGGCGATGCTGTTCCGCAGCACCCGGAAGCTGTCATAGACACCCTCTTGCACCGGATCCATCGGTTCTCCAGTGACGAGATCCAATCCCACGGCGTTTCCCTCAGCATGCTCGTCCTGCAAGGCAGCAAGGGCGTCTTGAATATCATGTCCACTGTTGGCAGCCAGAGTCTTTGGAATGATGAGCAGAGCGTCGGCAAATGCTGCAACGCCCCACTTAGCTTTACCCTTGACAGATTTTCGCACGGCTTCCGAGGAGAGGTGGGCCGCCGCTGCGATCTGGAAAGAGCCGGCCCCGGGTACTACGCAGCCGTCAACGATCGTATTGTAGACACTGCGTAGACCATCTCGCACCGCGTCGGTGATTTGGGCGATGGTATGTTGGTTGGGTCCTTTGATCAGAATGGTCACCGATTTGGGATCTTTGACTTCTTCTACAAATGTGTACTTCTCCTCACCCAAAGTTTGCTCGTAAACTAAGCCTGCCCAGCCTAAGACGGACGGGTCCAGGTCATCGACACTGTTCTGGGCTTGACCCCCACATACAAGCTGTAGGCGTTCCATGTTCCGTCGCTTTGCACGGCGGAGGGCCAGAATGCCGTTCTTGACCAAGACGTCAAGGGAAAGAGGGTCGATACCCTTCTGATTGATGAGTACAAATCCTTTCTTGGAATCTGAGCCGCAAACTTCGTTCTTCAAGGCGATGATCTTCTTCAGTTTTTCATCAACAAATCGTCTTTCTGAGGCTACGAGTTTGTCGCGCTGTTCAGCGCTGTTGTAGAAGAAGCCGGAGTTGATTTCAGATTTTTCATACTCCAGAGAAACATTGAGGGTCAGGATGTACGCATTTTCGACTCGTTTTGGCATATCTGGATGTCGCGCTCCATGGTCCAATGCCAAGCCACGGATCAATTGGGTATCGGTGCCCATTTTGTGTTGAAGTTTCATGATTTCAATCATGTGGAGATCCGGCTTCGTTGGAGGTCTGTGAATAGCCAGAACTGCATCGACTATAGAGGGTGTAAGTTGTTCTGCGAGAGCCTTGTTGATCTTGGTGGACAGGGATGTTCGTGCGACAGACAGTAGAAGTTCCCGGTCCACCTCCCTCTGTATCTTGAAGGTGTCGAGAAACTTCAATGTCTCGGCCTTTGCGATCTCAAATCCATCAACGATAACTCTGGGATGTAGACCTTCCTGAATATATCTGTCGGCCTGTTTCAGAAGCTCTCCGATCAACAGAATGATTGAGGTAGTTCCGTCGCCGGTAATCTCGTCCTGCGCAGTAGCGGCTCTTGCAATCAAAGTAGCGGTGGGATTTTGAATGGACATCTCTTTCAGTAAGACCGCTCCGTCCTTTGTGAGTTTGATCTGTCCGGAGCCATCCACAAGCATTTTGATGGTACCCGAAGGGCCCAGGTTGGACTTGAGGACATCTTGGAGACCTTCACCGGCATTTATATTGATTCGGAGGGCCTCACCGCGCCGCCGGCTTTCTGCTTTCGGGTTGAGGAGTTGGGTGGCTAGATAAATTCATCAGCAAGCACTGGGTAAACAGGGCACAACGAAACCATACCAGACATTGTTGATCCAGAGAAGAGTCACACTGGCTATCTTAAAACACAGAATAATCTTGGGGGAAACAGCGAGTATCCTTTCAAGCCCCCGCAAGGATTGATGCCAGGTCTAGGGGAGTAGCTGTGTGTTGATAACTTGTTTGGGAGGCACGCTCAAATTCAAGTCTAATTGTCCATAAATTTCGCAGGCAGCGAGGTGGAGGGACGGAGGGGATCTCCAATTTGATGCCAAGAGTTCGATATTAATCATGCTGCTTTTAAGCTGGAGGTGAGAGCATGAGGACGCCTATAGCGGCAGCTCTTATCGGGCTAGGTACGTAGTTTCAATGCTTGACTTCCTTAGGTATGTATGGACCAACCCAGGCAAATACCTACCATAGCGCGCGAGTTTGACACTATCAATTGTTGTCTACATAGATACCTAGGTAGGTAGGCATTGTGTGTAGTACAATGATTGATCTCTACTGGTGGAGTGCTGACTACATCGATGATTCTCCTCCAGGCGCGTGCTGCAATCATTGGTTCCTATTGGGGCACGGCCTATAAACATTGATTCTATAGATTGCCCTTGAAGAGAATCACGGTCTGATGATAAAGAACGTCATCATAACATAGTCTCATAATAACATGGGCAAGTTGGCCAACCTGGCATCCAGAGGGCATGAGGTCATTCAGGTGGCTGATGTAATTACAGGAATAGACAGCCTCTCATCATCCTTCCTCGATCCTGCTTATGCCTCGGCCTCGATTGCTTGGACAAGCTACAAGCTACAAGTTACGAATAGAAACCTGGGCGGCTATCCCTTATCATCTCCTCCAGCGGTTGGATGCACGTGTTGACTGCGCCTTGCCTGATGCGTGTTTGGTTTGAGTTTGAGAGGCTCGAGCTTCGGAAGTCCTTCATCATCTCCAATCTTGGGGGATTCCGTGTCCATCCAGGTCTATCCAAGCCCATCCAAGCCACCATGATCCATGAGCCCATCGACCCGTCGTCATCCAGCTTGTTGTGTCTTATCACGCTGGTACCTGTTTACCCACAAACCCACGGACCAGATAGCGTGGAGTGCCTGGACCCGATGACTCAATCAATCCAATCACGCCTGGTTGAGATACCTTGTGCCACTGTGCCACCCGTTGACTCAACCCGTTCGCTCCCTCGTCCTCACACCCTCACACCCTCAGCATCATCATCGCCGTCTCCTCCAAGCAACCAAGTGATTCACCACCCCTCTTCCCCAGTGGCTCCCAGTCATCCACCCCATCCCTTCATCCACTCATCCACCCATACCAAACATGCAATCATCCGGTTTCAACGCGTGACTCCCCAATCTACCGGACTCATCATATATCCTCCGCCTGAGGTCTGCCTCACTCTCTACTCCGTCCTCACTCCTATATTCCCCATCTCTCTACAACGTACATACCTCTCATACAATCACTCTATCGTCTCTTTGTCTGACATCCCATCCGCTTGCCTCGGGTGTCTTCTTTCTGACTCTTCTTTGTTCTTTCGCTTTCTCTCAAAGCCAATCTACCTTGCCCTTCTTTACGAACGCGTCATTCTTGATAGTGACTGTCTGCTTCTACAGCTTACCAATCCTAGCCTGGTGATAGTCTTTCCTTCTCCAGCACAATCCTATATCTTGCACCAGCCTCAATTTGGTCGTACCTGATCAACCAAATAATCTCCATCCTCTATAACCATGTCGGCCTTCTCCACCAACGACCTCCGCAGCGGAGCCAAACCGTACCAAAGAGATAAGAACCATACCTCCAAATGGGCTCGTGGTCCAGCTCAGACTGCGAGCACACAGTGCACTCTACATGAATATGCAGACCCAAAATGTGTCAGATGCACTGGCACTCCAGCCAAACGCGATTATGATCGTCGTATTCGACGATCAGAAGCAAAATACAGACACCTCCAACACAACAAATTGAGCGGACAAGCCTCGACTCTTGCACGTAAGGCCTTCCGTAATGAGGTTGTCGATGCGATGGATGGTCCTCTGGCCCATGTCTCTGACACCTCATCTGATGGCGAAGAAGTCCCTGACGTGTCTGCTGCTCCAATCCCGGCAGATGCCGACTTCATGTACAACTACGATGCCTTGACTGGTCCTCGTGCTGGCAATGACATCTTGAGCAACGCCATTACCCAAGCTGTCCGTCGATTCGAGAACAATGAAACCGAGAAACTTGTCATCCAGGAATATGACGTCGTCAGTGACAAAGACATGGCGGAGGGATACGCAGGTGATGATGACAATGACAATGAACATGACTTTGAAATGATCGACCACTCTCATTTGAAATGAGCTCATTGACAACTCAATGAGGTGGTCGTCTGGCCGGGCGTTTTCGTTGGATTTGATCCCTTTTTTGTAATCACGACATCATTTACCATTCACAGAGATACCCCAGGGCTCATTAGGGAAGCTGGCGTTACCACATATCAAGCATGGAAACTGGCGCTTCTTGAGGATATGATTGACCCTTGGAGAAACAGGCATAGGACACCCGATGAGGACATTCCGGGCATCCGTCCTTGATTTTCAGAAACTGGCGTTTTGCAGATTGTAGTGCAACCATTGCTGTACAGCACAACTTCGTCTATGCATACCTTAGCTAGTATATCCGTAGGATGACTCGATCCTGGGCTCAAAAGACCCAGAGAGATTTCGAATACATTTGTTGAGCATCCTTATTCAACCCAGTTCCTTGACATGTGATAGCTTCCGAGCATCAACAGTGACGCATGCACCATGACGTTGGTCCTGCAGATCCTGGTGCAAACATGCCAAACCTTTCCACCCGCGAACTTCGGGAGCCTCATCCATTTGAACTTTCTACAATATCAATCAATTTTACTAGACGCCCACTTCATGGATGTTGCCTTGAAATGAAATTCAACGCCCGGTGTGCACCTAGCTGCAATACCTGTGACAACGCCAAAGCGATTCCGAACCACGTTTGAAAGTTCTATGCGCGAGACACCACAACACCATATCTAGCAACCAACCATCTTCATCTCCACCTTCAACAATGCCTTCGGCCAACCTCGCCGCCTACCTAGCTAAGAACTACCTGAACGCATCTAACGCATCTCGGTCCTCCTCGCCCTCGTCTAATCCAGACTTCGCCGACTCCTCAAGGCCGAAGAAGAAACGACGCAAAAACAGAGAAAATGAAGCTCAATCCTCCGGCCTGCTGATCGCAGACGACGACGCAGAATTATCCCTACGAGGCGCGGCGCGAGGGACCGGTCGCGATGACGAAGACCAAGACGGGCCCATGTACGACACGAATGTGAAGTCTGCGGAATTCAGGAAGAAGAAGAGCAGCACGTGGACTGTTGTGGATGGAGGGGCCCCTGCGAGGAAACAGACTGACGAAGATGCAGAAGCTGAGCGCATCATCTCCGAAGCCGCAGCTGAGTCTGCGCAGAGGCGCCAGGAGATCGAGGATGAAGACGCCCCGGCCATAGTCGACGTGGCAGAGCCAGAGCCTGCCTCAAATGCCCCGAGGATGCAATCCGGCGTCCGCCCCGGTCTACAGACAGCGGCTGACACCGCGAGAATCATGGAAGCGGAGGAGCGAGAGAAGGCACGCGAACTCTCACGCAGCAACAAAGCCAAGAAGTCCAAACCCGCAGATGGCGAATCCGCGAACCAAGAAGAGGAAACAATCTACCGAGACGCGACGGGGCGACGCATCGACGTGAGTCTCAAACGCGCGGAGGCGCGCAGAGCGGAAATGGAGAAAGTTGCGGCAGAGAAGAAAGCGCGCGACGAGGCGAGGGGAGATGTCCAGCGCGCGGAGCGCGAGCAGAGGAAGCTGGATCTCGAGGAAGCCAAGTTCCTCACTGTGGCGAGGGCCGCCGACGATGAGGATATGAATCGCCAGCTAAAGGATGTCGTCCGGTGGGATGATCCCATGGCCATGTATATGGCGCAGAAGAAGGAAGAAGAGAGGGCGCTTGTGAAGGGCCCTGGTGCGCCGGGCAGTGGGAGTCGTAAGGCTACAGCCACTGCTGGGCCGAGGAAAAAGGTCTACCAGGGTGCCGCGCCGCCTAATCGATATGGCATCCTGCCTGGTTGGAGGTGGGATGGAGTCGATAGGGGAAATGGCTTCGAGAAGGACTGGTTCCAGGCTCGAGGCCGCAAGGCCAGAAATGAGGATTTGAGCTATCAGTGGCAGATGGATGAGTAGACAGTGGGATTTTTTCCCTGTCCTGGAGTCCTCACTCCAGATTCTGGTTTTATAATTCTACCGACCAGATATGATATACGCTTGACCCTTTCCTCGCACATATCTTGTTCTAAAGTATTATACCAACGATCATGGCATTTTTAATGCACGAGTCGCGAATGGTCACAAGTTGCATCTCGCGGTCCTACTAAAGTTGAATGCTTGGTTTGGACCAGAGTATTTCATCAGTTATATAGTTAGTACACCTCCACCTCACGCACGCACAATCTGTCGTATGTAACATGTTTACCCGGGCACGAAGTTATTTAGCCCGACATCTTCTGGCGGCAACTCTCAAGCCGGAGACGCCTTTAGTGGCCGGCCTAGATTTTTATGTGGTTTGAGCAGCCAAGGAAAGGACCCAATCAAGATATTCCTCCCACCAGGTACATAGTTATACTAGATTTACTAGATTTATTGGGATGTTGATTTGGGGAAGCCTGGTTTCCGCGATAGACGAGATTGAGAGGTTGTCAGGTACTAACTACAGTCCTACCTCTCCTGAGCCCGATACACGGATTGAGGATACAGGACAGGATGAAGCACAGGAAAACGAAAGCGGAGATGCTTTGGAAGAGGTGGCAAGAGACGGTGAGGACAAACAAGGCGAGAGATTCACGTGGGCCAGCGGAGAGCTAACCAACATAAACCTGGTATAGTAGTGGTTTGTTCGGCTCAATGCTTCCGATCGAGTGGCAGTTGGTGGACTCATACTATCGATGTCTCCGCGATCCAACCCAGAACCTATTAGATTAACCTGACTCATATCAGGGTCTAACTACGTCTATATCATTTACTACAAAAGCCACGAGACTGTCAGTCCTACACATCTTTGCCTGATAAGCCAGGAGTCGTGGCATTCCCTCTGGCAGTCTGTCTCATAGCTCTTGACACTTAGCCACCACTATTCCAAAAAGATAAAATAACCTTGCAGCCCACTCTTAGCTGATCCATGTCCACAGATCCGGAGTTACCACAGAGTCTGGAGAATCATTCCATGCCCAAGGACTGCTCATCTCTATCCGAGTGTAACAACCGAGTTGAAGCTCGCACTGCCCGAAAAGCCTGGCCTCTGCAAGACGAGAGTTTGGGGACTCCTAAAACCCCAGTCCTCTGCATGAAACGCCAGTAAGTTCACCGTTCCCTTTCCGTTTGCAGTCCTGAAGTAGGCATCCAAAGCTTCTACTTTTGCTTGGTCCGTGTCCGACCTCGAGAGGACAACCACATCCTCCCCCCTTTTCACTTTAAGGCTTTGGAAAATCGATTGGATCATCTTCTCCGTCGACTCGTTCGAGATTCTGGTTTGGGCGATGGCTGCTATTTTCTTAGTGTCGACACCGGCTCTTTTGAACAAAGCCATCGTCAATTCGGTATAATGTGCTTTGGGTGAAATGTCACTAGTGTCGTGCTTCTTGTAACTCCAGTCCGTGAAAGCCACCTTTTGATCTCCTGACCACGACCACTTCAGGGTCTGCTCCTCGGCACCATTCGATCTGAGTGCTTCTCTTTCCCCTCTAGAGTCAGTCAGGGTCACGCCAGCCTTCTGTAACAGTGGTGGGAATTGCGGGTGGTCCAATGCGGAGTTGAATACATTGTCAAACTTGAACACGGGAGCTTCCGTGACTTCCTCCGCGGATAGCGGGTTATTCGAGTCAAATGTAAATTTGCTATTGATCTCGTCGATTCTGACCGGATCGTCTGGGACATTTTTGGCGACCCTACTCTGCAAATTTGCAAGCTTTACGTTGACTAAGCCCGTGCCTCGTTCTCTCTGAACCTCATCCAGGTAATCATATTCGACGGCATTATCATCCGCAGTGCGATTAGATCGCGTGGCCGCTTCGTATCCAGCGCCTTGAGAGACTTGCAACATTTCTTCGATGGTTATACAAGTTCCATAGGTAGACTTACACTCCTGACTAACTCCTGGCTTCCTCTTTAGCTTTGTATTTCAGATCGTGGTTTGAGTATAGCTGAGATGACCACCAGAACAGTCATCTACCTCACACAAGTATCTGTAACTTTGGCAATTTAAAGGCATTGAGCACCGCTTCAGTTCGTCGGAATGCGTCTCGGTTCTGATTGAAATATGGCCATGGGATCTCGTAATGCTCCTTGGCATGCTGCGATGGGAATACACGTACTCCTGCACCTAGGAAAAACCGAACATTTCCAGGCCTGAGTCGTTGTATAGCATTCCACAGTGCTCTTTGAGCGGCCGTTGGTATTGGTTCGTCCATATGCTTCCCCCAGTCAAAAACGAGGTCCCTCCCGTAGTCGGAGATGAACTCGGTCATGATATCTTCTGAATTTTCTGCCAACGCGAGATTCGAGAAATAAGGTTCCCGCAAAGCTGGATCAACATGCTGGTACAGGGCTCGATAGCATTCTATCTGATTGAACGATAGAGCCTGCTCCATCGCCATTCTCAGTGATTGTCGCCTCTGAGTTTTAACAACTCCATGATCAAGCAGGAACCGCAAGCTATCAATATTGCCGCAGCGTATAGCGAAATGGAGGTATGTTGGTATGCGACCGCAGGCATCGTCAACACGATGGCTAAAGAGTGGTTCCATATTCGAGAACTCTTCCAAGAGCGTTACATCGCCCACTGCACATGAGTGGACGATCAGCCAAGCACGTGATTCTGGTGCAAGCGGCGTGAAGTGCTTTGTCAACAATCTGATAGTCTCTGAGCCCTCGCTAGACAAAGGAAGTAGAGTAGGATAATGCTTCAAGCCTTGGGTCAGCAATTCGGGTAAGCTGGGCGTATATTTGAGGAGAGCTTTTAGAACTCGGTTGTTTTGTGAAAAAATAGCTGCTCGTAGAGGTACATGGTCGGGATGTCTCTCCGAGATTATACCTCCATTTGTCTCAAGTAAGCGATTAACAATGTTGAGTTTCGCATACTTTATCGCCACTATTAATAGAGCGACAGGCTGTTTTGTAAGGAGCAGATCCGTAGGGCCCTGGGAAGAAGACTCGTTAATAGGTAATGTCAGTTCACCAAGGCATCTCTCAAAAAGTTGGAGGTCTCCCAGCACGCATGCGCTCAAAGCAACCCAGAACATAGGAGGATGAACTTCATAACGAGTCGTATCTTGAAAAGTCCCTCTCATTTCGGCTAGTCTTGTCAGAAAGCCAGTGCCCAGGTAAGACCCAACAGCCTCAGACAGGATTGCGCTGGGTGCATCATTAAAGATCGGATTGTCGGTGCAGGTCGAATAGAACCGGAGTTGGTCTGATTCGAGTTGTTTGAGAATCTCCACTCCTCGCAATATCGCAAGGGCCGCCTTCAACTGCCGCAAGAGCTTATGAGCATACGTTGTGCCGCCAGATAAGTCAATCGTGAGCAGGCTCTGGAAGGTGAAGCGCACTGCGTAGGTGTCTTTCAGGCGAGAATCCTCAATCCTTCGGCAGAACCCATTGTGGCATGGATTGAAACAATCGAGTGAGTGATGCCAAGCTGTAGCCACAAATCTTTTCTGTAAGTAGAAAACCAGGAGCACGGCTTCATTGAATTCGTCTAGGCCAGAGAGGTCGTGTTAATTAGTGAGAGCCGAGCAAAACTTGATCCAGAACTTACGATTGATCAATCTCAGCGATAACTGTCAGCTTTTGAATCGCGTCGAATCTATGGCCACCGATATGGCATCACATAGGACATGCCTGGGAATTTCATGAAATCCACGCATTATTGCAGATGACAAGGTACAAAGATATTCTAAAGTGTCAAGGCGAGGAGATACATAAATACTACTTTATGGCCTGAATGTAGAGTTTATTTAGCGCCAGCTAAGTTTCAACACCCGCCCAATGTGAGTGTTTAGTGCTGCAATTACGTTCCAGCAAAAGAGTGTAAGGCTTCGAACTACATTACTTTAGAATCGGGATTGAAAAAACAGGGTCATAAAGGCGTGCTCAAAAAGGTTACTTCATCAACGGCCGTGGGGACGAGCGCATCGTCCACGTTGTCGACGCCTTTGATCAACACGAAGACCTAAAAAACCACTCAGCCAACCGGAGAAACCACAATTCAAGCAAATCCCATCAAGACCCAAACCTACAAAATCATGGCCGAAGTCAGCACACCCAACTACTGCATCCGGTACGCAACGCAATCGGACGTGCCTTCGATCCTGGCCCTGATCAACGAACTGGCGGACTACGAGCACGAACTGGACTCCGTGCATGCAACAGTCGAAACGCTGCGCAACACGCTCAGCTTCCCTGACCCTTCGAGCCCAACGGGCTTCACGCCAGGCTACGCGAAGACGCTTCTACTGACCGTCCCGCTCTCAACCAGCACGGCATCCCCCGCCGCTTCCTCAGACTCCCCCTCGGAGTCTGTGGCAGGCATGGCGCTGTTCTTCCACAACTACAGCACATGGAACGCGGCGCCGGGGATCTACCTGGAGGACCTGTTCGTGCGGCCTGCGCACCGGGGCGCCGGGTTCGGGACGGCACTGATCCAGGCGCTGGCGCGCGAGTGTGTGCGCTTGGGGTGTAGGCGGCTCGAGTGGGCAGTGCTCAAGTGGAATGAGCCGAGTATCCGGTTCTACCAGGGCCCCAGTGTCGGCGCAACCAGGATGGAGGAGTGGGTGGGTATGAGGGTTGATGGGGAGCGGCTGAGTGCGCTGGCGGAGGGGAGGCCCGTGGAAGCCAAAGCGGAATGAGGCTGAGTTGGGTTGGATAGGGTTGGTTGATACTGGGCACAGAGTATAGAGGACTGTCGCTGTATATACGAGGACACGGCTGGGCGAATCAGGTCAGGGAAGCGGTGGAATGGAGGATTATCTCAGGTGCATGGATGCGATATAGGAAGAGAAAAAAAGAAATGCAACAAAAATCGAAGTCAAATCCCGTATTCTGTCTCTGTCAAAGGTGCTGGATCAAAAGAAATACTGTACTCCCTGGAAAACGCCTGCCGCACGTGCATGTTCCCAACCGCCAGTGTGAGAGGCGTTCGCTTCGTCCGTCCTCCGAATTCCAACCATCTTCCAAAGTCCAGACATAGCCCCTAGCAGACAGGGCAAAGAGTCGTGGGTCTGCCCCTGGTTCCTGCTCCCTGTTCCTCCCAATCACTTTTACGGCCCGGCTGCCTCTGTGGAACCAGATCAAAAGGACGGCCTGATCGAGCGATGCGGCCAGACTAGAGAATCGAGTCCTCAACCCGCATCCAGATCACATAACCACGCAACAAGAATTCTGCTTCTTCGCCTGTTGGTAGAACATCTTACTCTGAGCACTCAAGCCATCCGACTTAGCGACCAGACTGTCGATCTTCTCGCCTCTTTCCAGCACGCTCTCGATCGTCTTATGCAGCACGATCTTGGTCTCATCCAACTCCCTCTGCACCTTCATGATACTGTCCGCCTGGTTCGGATCCTGGTATTTCTGAATGTACTCTTTCAACTGCGGATACGGCCGCGACGTGACGGACGTAGACGAGTAAGACGACCTGGGATTCTGCGCCGTGAATTCATCCACGATCTTCGAAAGAAGCTGGTGTGCCACCAGGGCGGGATACTCGGCGTCCGAGATTATGATGCCTGCGATGCCTTGGCTGGAGCCATAGGCGTGGAATGTGTGTGCTCGCTCTTCGATGTCTTGTCGCACCCCTGGCTTGGTCCGCTCCGCTACCGTTTTGGCGAACATGGTCATGAATTCGCTGTAGCTGTGGGTGCGAGGAATGTTAGATCGTTTGGTCGTGTGTGCCTAGGGATGGGTTAGGGCTTACCTGGCGCGGGTGAAGCGGGAAAACGAAGATAGGTCTTGCTCCACGGCAAGCTCGACTGCAGGGACGGGGTCATTTCGTAGGATCTATTATCATTATCTCAGCGTTTGCTCTTGACCTTCGGGGCTTTTCTCTGGGCACTTGGTTGGACCTACTCCGATATAGAAGATCTTCATGGTGGCGGTGTGTGAGTTTTGGGGGTGCGGTTCGTGAGTAAATGTAGAGAAGTGAGCAGTTACTGAGGTCGTGTGTCTGCGAAGAGTTCTGTTCTCAAGATACGAAACTTCTGAAACACTTGCTGCACGAAGTCGAGGGGTTGGACGGGGAGGTTAGTGGAGATGGGATTGATAGAAGTACGAGTGGAAATGTCAGAGCCTAGTTGCAAGTACTCCGTACTTGGGTAATCATTATTGGGAACAAACAAAATCTGACCCGCCGTTGGATGTCCGTCACATGCATTCGATGGTGTGTCTTTGTGGGCGGGGAGAGGGGTTCCTTATTCGGCTTTGGCCCCTCAATTCGCCGCCTTCAGCCTGAGGTTGACTGAAAGACCAAAGGCTGAAGCCTAAAGATTCGGCTTCTTGGGTGTGTTCTTGGGGTGAGTGATACCTAAGATATGCCTAATGCCTAGTAGGAGTGGGCTTAGCCACCGCCCCCTCGGCCCATCTGCCCACTGGTGGGCATGTGATAGAGGGGACAACCCTGGCCTTCGAAGCTAGCATGGAGATTCGAGAGCCTAAAGCGTACCCTGCCAATCAACACCCAGAAAAGCCCCCAGCTAGCACTACCTAAACTTTTAGACGTGATATGTAATCCACAACTATGTGCTGTTAGAGTCATCGAGGAATTTCTGATATTCATCACCACCACCTCAACGACCCTCTTCTGCTAGGCTGCGATATTTCAACAAGTCAACCTTGCTACTTGTCGTCTGGCCACGGTTCTCTTTAGGTCCAGGTGATCATTTTCTCCTAACAACATGGCTGAGACAACCTTCCAATCAGAGGCACAATGGCTCGCTCAAATGACCGCCATGAGGCACACCATTGCAGATTTGAAACTGCCTCCACTGAATGATGCCTCACAAATGTATGGATCTGACCTGGATCTGGATGGGGATTCAAGCGAAGGTCTAGAAGATGACATCTGGGATATTGAAAGTGACGTCGATGAAAGCCCTGCAAGTGATGAATTTCACGACACTGCCAACGGCCGTAGAACTCCCGATGTTGTCCAAGAAGGTGTTTACAATCGCACATGGCTGCGAAAGAAGTGCTCTTCTTTTGCCGCCACAAGATCTGGTATGAACGCCTCCGACCTTGAGCAGCAAATCACTGCATTACTTGCTTCAGACAGCTCCGATGATGAGTTACAAATGTCATTGGCCGACATCATTGGTTTTGATGATCTTGATTTTGTCATTGAGCTGATATCTCATCGCAAATCTATCTTGAGTGGTCCTACTGCCACCACTCGACAAACAGATGGATTATTTGGTGGTCTTCAAACCCGCCAGGAACGTGAAGCCACATTACAGCAACAGGATTACGAGCACAAGCATGCGGCACTTGCTCCTGCTTATGACAGATCTGGTCCCAAATATCCTCATGTCTACAAGTCTGAAACGGCCGCAGCAGGCAATATCCTCGATGCCTCTGGCAGAAGGTTTGCATTTCCTGTCGGCACCACCAGAAATGAGCACGCCAAGTATGAGGAATATTCAATACCTGCTGCAAAGGTTGGTTCATTAGCCGTAGGACAGAAACTTGTTGCTGTCTCAGAAATGGATGGTCTCTGTCAGAACACATTCAAAGGGTACAAGAGCCTCAATCGCATGCAGAGCTTGCTATACCCTGTTGCGTACACGACTTCCGAAAACATGCTCATCTGCGCTCCCACTGGTGCTGGTAAGACGGATGCCGCAATGCTCACTATTTTGCAATGCATCTCCAAAAACATCATCCCCAATCCTATCGATGAGCCTCATGTCAAAGATTTTGTGGTTATGGCCGATGATTTTAAGATTATCTATGTTGCTCCAATGAAGGCCCTTGCAGCGGAAGTCACCGAAAAATTAGGACGTCGGTTGGCCTGGCTAGGAATTCAAGTCCGAGAATTGACTGGTGATATGCAGTTGACCAAGAAAGATATTGCGGCCACTCAGATCATTGTAACCACCCCTGAGAAATGGGATGTCGTCACCCGGAAGAGCACTGGAGATACTGAACTGGTGCAAAAAGTTCGACTCCTTATTATTGATGAAGTTCATATGCTTCACGACGAACGTGGTGCAGTCATCGAGTCTCTGGTGGCTAGGACTGAACGGCAAGTGGAAAGCACTCAATCGCTGATTCGAATCGTTGGACTTTCTGCGACACTCCCAAATTATATTGATGTTGCGGATTTCTTGAAGGTTAATCGTATGTCTGGTCTTTTCTACTTCGATGCTTCTTTCCGACCTGTTCCACTAGAACAACACTTTATTGGTGTAAAAGGCAAACCTGGGAGCAAAACCTCACGTGAAAATATTGATTCCACAACATTCGAAAAACTCAAAGAGCTTTTACAGAAGGACAAGCAAGTCATGGTCTTTGTCCACTCGAGGAAGGACACAGTTTTGACTGCTCGAACACTTTACTCCATGGCAGTTGAGGATGGCTGTGCTGATCTTTTCCAACCTGACCCGGATGATCCAGCTTATCTTCGAGCAATGTCTGATCTGAAGACGACGCGCGGTCGAGAATTACGAGATATTGTTCCAAAAGGCTTTGGATGCCATAACGCCGGCATGGCTCGCGCAGATCGAAATTTCGTGGAGAGGATCTTCGGTGAGGGTGGAATAAAGGTCCTTTGCTGTACCGCGACGCTAGCATGGGGCGTCAACTTGCCTGCAGCTGCCGTAGTGATCAAAGGAACTCAGTTATACAGTGCTGAAGCTGGTAAATTCATTGATCTTGGAATACTGGACGTGTTACAGATCTTTGGTCGTGCAGGTCGTCCGCAGTTTCAAGACAGTGGTATTGGCTATATCTGTACCACACAGGACAGGCTACAGCACTATCTGAGCGCCGTCACTCAGCAGCAGCCTATCGAGTCAAAATTCTCTCAGAGACTGGTTGACAATCTGAATGCTGAGATCAGCCTTGGAACTGTAACGTCTGTCCCAGAAGCGATTACTTGGCTGGGCTACTCCTACCTGTTCGTTCGTATGCGCCGCAACCCCCAGGCTTATGGCATCGATTGGAATGAATATCAGGATGACCCACAATTGGGCCAGCGAAGACGTAAGCTCATTGTGGATGCTGCAAGGACATTGCACAGAAGCCAGATGATCATCTTCAATGAACGAACGGATGAACTTCGTGCCAAAGATGTAGGTCGCATTGCCAGTCAATTCTATGTTCTTCACAGCAGTATTGAAATTTTCAATACCATGATGCGCCCTCAAGCTAGCGAAGCCGATATCCTCAAGATGATCAGTATGAGTAGTGAATTCGATAATATACAATCTAGAGAGAATGAAGCCCAAGAGCTCAATCGCCTGCGAAAGGAGTCTGTTGTGACTGAGATCGAAGACCGAAAGACTGGCCCTCAAAGTTCACAAGATGAGAAGGAGCAAAAAATCATTGAGAACCACGCAAAGACCAATATTCTTCTTCAGTCATACATATCCAGAGCTAAATTGGAAGACTTTGCCTTGGTCTCAGATCTGGCATACGTTGCACAGAACGCAGCAAGAATTTGCAGAGCCCTGTTCATGATCGCCCTTAATAGGGGCTGGGGATATCAGTGTCAAGTTCTGCTATCAATGTGCAAAGCTATAGAGAAACAGATTTGGCCCTTTCAACACCCTTTTCACCAATTCGATCTACCAATACCCGTGTTAAAGAATCTTGATGAAAAGGCACCTTCGTCGAATATCGAAAGTTTACGAGAGATGGAACCTGCAGAGATTGGAAATCTGGTGCATAACCAGAAGATGGGCAACACAATATCAAGACTACTTGACAACTTCCCGCTGCTGACGGTTGAGGCTGAAATCGCTCCTCTCAATCGAGATGTACTGAGAATGAAGTTGTTCCTATACCCGGAATTCGCCTGGAACGACCGCCATCATGGTACTTCGGAATCATATTGGGTTTGGGTTGAGAACTCAGACAACTCCGAGATCTATCACCATGAATATTTCATTCTCAGCAGAAAGAAGATGCATGATAGCCACGAACTGAATTTCACCATTCCGTTAGCCGACCCTCTGCCGTCACAAATATATGTTCGGGTAATCTCTGATCGCTGGTTAGGAGCGGAAACAGTCCAACCTGTTTCTTTTCAGCACCTTATTCGACCAGATACCGAGAGCATCTACACTGATCTCCTTGACTTACAGCCCTTACCGATTTCGGCGCTCAAGAACCCAATATTGGAGGAATTGTATAGCCAGCGGTTCCAATTTTTCAATCCCATGCAAACTCAAATCTTCCATACTCTTTACCACACGTCAAACAATGTGCTTCTAGGGTCTCCTACTGGATCAGGCAAAACGGTAGCCGCAGAATTGGCGATGTGGTGGGCTTTCAGAGAAAGACCCGGCAGTAAAGTGGTTTACATTGCACCAATGAAGGCGCTCGTACGTGAAAGAGTACAGGATTGGCGCAAGCGTCTTGTAGGACCTATGGGTTTGAAACTGGTTGAGTTAACCGGTGACAACACACCTGATACTCGTACTATCCGTGATGCAGATATCATCATCACAACTCCTGAGAAGTGGGACGGTATTTCTCGATCATGGCAAACGAGAGGTTATGTCCGTCAAGTGTCCTTGGTCATCATTGACGAGATCCATCTCTTAGGTGGTGACCGTGGTCCTATCTTGGAGATCATTGTATCGCGTATGAATTACATTGCTGCCCAAGCTGAAGCTGGATCGATTCGCCTTGTTGGCATGTCCACTGCTTGTGCTAATGCAACAGATCTGGGTAACTGGCTAGGTGTTAAACCTGGCAACAATCAAGGTTTGTTCAACTTCCGCCACAGTGTTCGCCCAGTTCCGTTGGAGATCTACATCGATGGCTTCCCAGAACAAAGAGGTTTCTGCCCTCTTATGCAAAGCATGAACCGGCCTACCTATCTAGCTATAAAGAACCATAGCCCTGAAAAACCAGTCATCGTTTTCGTTGCTTCGAGACGACAAACCCGCCTTACTGCCAAAGACCTGATTAACTTCTGCGGAATGGAGGAGGACCCTCGGCGCTTTTTGCATTTCGACTCAGAAGAGGATCTGACGCATACACTTTCGGCCGTCAAAGATGCAGCTTTGAAGGAAGCATTGAGCTTCGGTATTGGATTGCATCATGCCGGTTTGGTTGAATCTGACCGAACCATGTCCGAGCAACTGTTTGCAGCAAATAAGATTCAGATCCTCGTCGCTACATCGACTCTAGCCTGGGGTGTCAACTTGCCAGCTCACCTTGTCGTTGTCAAGGGTACACAGTTCTTCGATGCCAAGATCGAAGGGTACAAAGACATGGATTTGACCGACGTCTTGCAAATGCTGGGTCGCGCTGGTCGACCTCAGTTCGATACGTCTGGAATTGCTCGTATATTTACTCAGGACGCCAAGAAGGCATTCTACAAACATTTCCTTCACACGGGCTTCCCAGTCGAAAGCACACTTCACAAGGTCCTGGACAACCATTTGGGAGCCGAAGTCTCGGCCGGAGTCATCACTACCAAACAGGATGCGCTCGACTACCTGACTTGGACCTTCTTCTTCCGTCGCTTGCACAAGAATCCAACTTACTATGGACTTGAGATCTCTGCAGAGGAGCATAAAGAAAGCCACATCGCGGCTCAACAGCTGGCTGCAGACTACATGATCACTCTTGTCGACAAATCTCTTGACGATCTAGCAGAAAGCGATTGTGTACTGGTCCACAGTAATGGAGATGTCGATAGTACACCATTTGGCAAAATCATGTCATACTACTACCTCTCTCACTTGACGATCCGCAAGTTCCTCTCCAAGGCCCGAAAGACACCCATCACCACGTTTGCCGACGCGTTAGCATGGATCAGCTCGGCAACAGAATTTGACGATCTCCCGGTTCGACACAACGAAGATTTAATCAATGCTGAGCTCGCAAAGAACCTACCCCTGGAAACTGTCGGACTCCTAGACGGCATGCCCCTCTGGGACCCACACGTGAAATCCTTCCTCCTTATCCAAGCATTCATGTCACGAATCGACCTCCCCATCAGCGACTACGTAGGCGACCAGACCAGTGTGCTCGACCAAGGCATCCGTATCATTCAAGCCGGTATCGACGTGATGACAGAGCTCAATAAATACGATGCGGTCGTCCAAATGATAAAGCTCCTGCAATGCATCAAATCGGCTCGCTGGCCCGAAGACTACCCCCTTAGCATCCTGCCGGGAGTGGATGAGGCCTTCGACCCAGTGCCGCTCAAAGACAGAGCACCCCAAGACCTTGTCACGACCGCTGTGCTCGCCCATCGCCACGGCGCCAAAACAATGGACGGGCTTATGAACGTCTTGGGTATTAAATCTGGCAGCACCAGATCACAATTCCTTAAAGCAGTCAACGCCCTCCCCGACCTGACATTGACGGCAGCCGGCGACACCGATACCTTCCAAGTGTGCATCAAAAGGGGAAACCGGCTGCCCAACGCAGAAGCGCGCATTTTCGCTCCCAAGTTTCCCAAGCCGCAGACAGAAGGCTATTTCGTGGTCGCACTGCCTGCCGGCGCCACGGCCGAAGCGAAGAACCAGGATATCCTGGCGCTGAAGCGCGCCAATTGGTCGACTACCAAGACTGGTGGCGTGAATAGAGTTACGGGCGTCAGTAACGTCAAGTTGAAGCTGCCGAGGGCGGCCGGTGTGAGGGAGGGAGGCGAGGTGAAAGTTGATATTGTAGTCTTCAGTGATGTGTATCCGGGCATGGAGTGGAGGCTGGAGAACGTTGCAGTTGTAGTTGCGAAGCCCGAGACTGAGGCCGGGACTGTCAAGACGATGGAGTTGAAGGGCCGTGTGGATGAGAGTCTGGCGAAGAAGGGGCAGGGGAAATCCGTGTGAAGCACTACCGTCCTGCAAGTAGTCGAAGAAAGATAGAAGAAATTCACGATAGATAGGGAAACATTGAGACTGCCAAGTCAAATAAGGACGGTCTTGTTGATCGAAGTATCTTCTTTGTGCTCATTTTGATGTCTAACCCATCGCTAGATAGATTCTTCAAAGCCCCGTCCTTTTGATTTGCATTTTCTATCTTAGTTTCACGACTTTATCCCCAACTCCTTCAAAATACTTTCATTATGCTCCCCAATCGCAGGTATCCTCTCCATCCTAGCCTCGGCATCCGCACTAAAGCCCGGCGGCAGGAAAGCCTTGATCTTCCCGACCTCGCTATCCACCTCTCTCAGGCGATCCCTCGCCTTCAGCTGGGGATGATCCCAAACATCCTGCATATCATTGACCTTGGCGTTCGCAATACCGGCCGCCTCTAGCAACGTTGTGACCTCGTCCGCAGAATGCGCCTGGAAGATGCCCGTGATGATGGCCTCGAGCTCGTCGCGGTTCTCACTCCTCGACGCCGTGTCCTTGAACTTTGGATTCGTCGTGAGATCCTCTCGCTTCAGGACCTTCGTCGCGAGGATTTTCCACTCGCGCTCGTTCTGTACACCGAGCATGACCTTGCCGTCGCCGCCGGTTCCGAATGGGCCGTATGGGTAGATCGCGGCGTGGCTTGCGCCTGCGCGTTTCGCGCGCGGCTGGCCCTCGTACGCGTAGTATAGCGGGAAGTTCATCCATTCGACGAGGCTCTCCAGCATGGACACGTCGATCTCGCATCCCTTGCCGGTCTTCTGACGTTGTAGAACTGCCGCCATAATGCAGCTGTAGGCGTACATCCCCGCTGAGATGTCTGCAATCGAACACCCCACCTTCGCCATTTGCTCTTCCGTGCCGGTGATGTTAAGCAGTCCTGCTTCCGCCTGGATGAGCAGGTCGTAAGCCTTCTTGTGCGTATACGGCCCTTGGTTCCCATACCCCGAAATGCTCGCATAGATCAGCTTATCACCCCTGTTCTCTCCAGGGTACGCATCATTCATCATCTTCTTGACATCCTCATACCCCACACCCATCTTTGCCGCATCCCCTGGGCGAAGATTCTGCACGAAAACATCGGCTTTCTCTGTCACAACCTGCTTTAGAACGTCCATGTCCTTAGGGTCTTTGATGTCCAAGGCGAGAGATTCCTTGTTTCGGTTTATCCAGACGAAATGTGAGCAAAGTTTGCCGCGCACACGCTTGTCGTGGTGCCGTACGAAATCACCGATTCCCGGGCGCTCGATCTTGATGACTCTCGCGCCTAGGTCGGACAGGTGCCTTGTTGCTAGTGGCATTGAGATGACTTGTTCGAGAGCGACGACAGTGATGTCAGAGAGGGGTCGTGCATGAGGTGGGTTGAATATGAAGTCTTCCTTGGAAGGAGATGTTGAGTAAAGTGGTATTGACGTCGTGAAGTTGCGATATTGGGCTGCTGGGAGAGGAGTCTGGCGATGCTGGCATGGTCTTGAGACTATTCGCCTCTGTGGACTCTGCGGGGTGTGAGAACCGCAAATGGATGCCATGGACCTTCCTGAGGTCCTCTTCGCTGTGGTTGGAGCCCATGCCGACTTGACCAGTGCACTGGCCCTTGTTGGTTTCAACGACATTGCAATTCAACTGATGAGAGCGATCCCTGGTGTTCGTGTGGCAGATTTATCCTCTTTGAGAAGGCAATGAAGAGAAACCAAGGCTTTATAAAAGTATTCCAATACCAAGCGTCCCAGGAAAGCCGTTGCCCAGTCAATCTTAGCACCTGCCACTCTAGACCTCAACTTGATGTGCTGGCAAATCTCGAGGCGAGCAAGCCGTCAGATCACCAGAGTTACCCGAGGTACATATAGATACGGATGAGTCTCAATAATTTTCAAGTCTGCGCACTCAATTCTTCCAGCCTTCATGTCATCGCCGAGATCGACCACCTTTAAAAATCAGTTGTAAATATGTCAATCATTACTGGAGTTTGTCCTGAGGCCATTGCGTACCGATGTCGGCTGAGCGTCCCGGTAAGATATCTTGACTCACCCTGGATTCCCCGCACGAGGCCGAGTAAGGAGGTAGGCTAGCCTTGATGTATTGCCCTAGGGGAATGGGGAATGCCGAGGTGAATAATACCTACTTACATGCATTACAGGGGTAGGTGGGATGGGTACGGAGTAGGTACTGCTTAGTACTCCGTAGATGTATATCCAACCCCCAACAGCGGCTTCTGTCCTTCTTAGTGCGATTGAGGTTTCAGTCAGCCTCGTGAAGAAACTTGAGCACGGCCTTAATTACCTTCTTCCTTGTACTCCGCACGGTAAGTAAGCTTCCAATCGCGGTGTTCGTACTAGAGCGATGTTCTGCGGCCTGAGCTTCGAGATGCCACCTCCTGTACTTTTGTTCGACATCAACTCGAGCCGACTTCAGCAACTAGGGTCTCTTGGCTGAGATGGTAGCCTACAGCAAGTGTCCTGAGGCATTAGCCATTGAGTTCAGCTCCTCGCGTGCTCAGCTTCAATGCCACATTGCCAGGCTTCTAGGGGAAAAAGCCTCCTAGCCAGTAAGACATCCCATGCCTAAGGACGACATAGCGAGCCAGGATCTAGTGAACCTTGCCCAATGTGCTACGATTGTTGTTGCAAAAGGGCGGCCATTGAGGCTCAGCTTAGCCTCAGGTACGCATCGTTTCACGGATCTGAACGTAACTAGTGGGAATCGAAGGGTGGAATCGCCTGCGTGGCGCTTCCCATGTCTCACCCAATTGGCCCCCAATATCGTGTTTGCCTTGTGGGTGATAACGACGCCTTGCCAGCCTTGAACAAGTTGCCTTCCCCCTGATATTGGACCTGCTTCTGAGTTCGGAGCCGCCTGCTGCTGAACTGAGTAGGTACGCAGTAGCTGCATGGTTCAAAGGAATGGACTCATTGATTTGAGCCTACCCCCACGCCTCCTCCCATCCTTCAAATTATCCGACTCGATGTTATCTCGCAATGAGATTTGCTCAGCACATTGGATATAATCATGATCTTGTCGCTGTTTTTGGCATTGCACAAGCACCCTGACCATTTTGCAACTATCCTGTAGGGAGCTCAACGTTCACTTAGCAGTCAAAGATCCAAAAGTCAACATTGTGGTTGGTAATATACTACCTAATCAGCAGGGAAGTCCTCGGAAACTGCCGAAGTCCCGAATTTACCTGGAATTCCTCTCGTTAGAATGTATCGGTGGTCTAATGCTTCGAATCGAGTTAAATATCTCGTTTACCGACTCTGGTCGTGGAAAGAGTGCTGTAAACGATGGAAAATGCTGCCAACTGTGAAGGAAGTCCCGATGTTATTGCATGTCAACCTCATTCATATTCTTGGATTTGTTTCAACAGGCTTGATTCTCCTTCTATCCCGGTCAAACCAAGGTTTCACGGATCCCGGTGACCCCGATCTAAGCTCTAAGCTGAATGCTATGCAATTCGTTGCGGGCATACATGCAATCATCCTTACAATGTCTATTGGGCCCGGCCTCTGCTATCTTACTGGTACCACAGGTTGGCTATGTTGACTATGGTTTCCCCTTTATGAATACAGCCTTGTCAAAAATCGATGCAAGAAAGACATTTTCATTCATAGCTGCGAGTTATGACACGCTCTACCCTTCGTACGTTAACGCGTCCTGGGTTCCTGATGGTTGCGACCCATCAAACCAGAGCAGCCCTGAAAAATGCCCAAATAAGTTCATGAATGGCATCTCTGATTGGTGCACTTCGTGGGTCAGTCTTTCCGTGTTCCCTAACATCACCGTCTCCAGTGCTACGCCTGTCCTTCGGTCTCTAATCGCCTCAAATCCTGGCTTGCATCCAACTGGCTGGTCAGCAGCAACCACACAAATGTTCCATTTATCCAGGTTGATAAAATCTTTATGGGTTTGGAATCAACGGAGTGGCAACAGACTGTGCACGCGCGCTGTGAATCCTCGGATCGAGCTCATTTTCGAGGGAGAACGCCCAGTATTGCAGCCTCTGGTTCAAGTCCAGTGTTCAAAGCCGATCAATCTCAAAAATCAAAGTGAGGTCATTGTTAGCTTCGAGTATGAGAAGATAGTCCATCCAAATGTGTTGTCGACTACCTCTCGGACCCCAGTCAACATCACGGTAAACACTACCCATTGGACCAACAGACAGGCAGCTCAAGTTGACTTCGTTGATCTCCGACTTCCTTCATATCCACCAGCGCTAGGTGCCTCGATCGGCATGTCATTTGAACGCATCAATCCTGCAGATAGCACCGCGGTCGAGAGGCTCCTATTCCCGTGCATAATTGATGCCCGCTGGAGCCCGGGCAGTCTAATCTACCAGCCCGTGGTCTACAATACGGTTCTTTCCAACATTTTCGATACCAGTCGCCTTGAATACAGCAAATATGCACTGGGGAAGCCTATACAAATCGACATTTCATACGCCCATTCGCTAAACTCAGTTCTGAGTGACTTTACCCTAGACAACCTGAGCTATACTGTTTTCGAGCACAACTTACGCTACTTCTACAGCCATGATGGCATTTCCGACTGGAAAATGGGGGAGGGTACCTGGCAATGGATGCTTTCAACAATGCTCTCACTTCAATTCGCAGAGGCACTATCGAGTAACAGTGCGGGCGCCGATGGTGTCATATGGATAGACAAGCTCGACAAGCCTTGGACCTTCTGCCGCAACTACAACTGGGACGACTGGACCCAGAGCCACAATTCATCTCACGTATTTGTGTCTCCCGCCGCGGCTCGTCTCAATTCCGAAAAGTGGACCGAAATAAAATGGAAGACCGAGCAATACGTGTACAGTTGGAGTCTGCGACAAACCCCTTCCTTTATCGCTTTTGCGGTGATTGGTCTGCATGCGGCGATTGTCCTTTCATATGTGCTTTATACAACTTTTAAGTACCTATTTGGGGCCGGGAAGCGGCAATGCTATGCTTGTAAGGATATACTGGCACTCGTCACGCTTGCTTTTCAAAGCCCTGCAACGCCTCCTATCGAGAGTGAGCCTTTAGGGAGCAGATCCCGCGCTCATTTTGCTCAGCCTGTGAGGCTGATTGAAGGTGAACATGGAAAGGGGTTAATAATAACGCTTGGCGAAGAAGTAGGGTCCGATGATGATTGATTATGTTTGCGTAGCCGCAGGTATCTGACGACCGATATGAAAGACAACGAGACACGAAGACTTTAGCTTGGGAACGCTGGCGTCCCCCCCGCGGCCGCTAGATTCCATCCAAGACAGGATGTGCAGATATCACTGAGATTAACAAAATTTGATGTAGATGCACCCGACCCACTCGCGCATCCTTATCCAAGGTAATAAGTATTTGTACAAGACGAACTAGATGAACAGCTCGAATTTCCCCCACGTCGAGGAGACTCTTACCCGTGCCTCGATACCCCTTAGTGCCTCGGACTTCAGGTGTGAACATCAAACTACAATAATGGGGGCGGGGGTGGTGGAGGAAAATGTGCTATGCTAGCGCCTGAGAGTGTCAGGTGACCGTAGCCTCGTTATCTGCAGCCTCCCCCTGTAGGAAGTGAACTCAAACAAAACAAGGCACTTTTTCACAACTAGGCACCGTGAGACTCGGCAAGTGAGTATATCACCGCGCTTCCGTGTGAGCCTGGACGGCGCCAATTTCCGCAAAAATATTCAAAGAATCAAGTCTCGCAGATAAGCAAATAGCACTGCCTGCTAGGTGCCTCTCCGTGAAGGATCCGTTCGCAACACACTTCAAACTGCTTCCTGAATGGCCGAGGCAGTCCGCTCCTCATTTCCGTTGGCACATTGTGAAAGCAGTCGGGATGCTTGGAGTTCTATATATGTATCTTTTCTTTTCTTGCCCTTGATGTCCATCTCAATACCTTTTCATCCATCACACTATGAAGAGGTGGATCAGCTCATTATTGGTACCCAATCTGGAATTCCGACATATCTCAACAAATCGATATCGATCACGCCAAAGTCCAAGCAGTGGCCATAACGATGGCTTCAATACTTCATCCTCTCCTAGCAATCTTTTTCGGTTGTGCCTTCCACGTCATCCTCGCGCCCGCTCTCCCTTACACCACCCACGAGGCGAGTTACATCGAAGTCTGGAAATGGGACATTAACCCAAAAATAACCAACCCAGCCTGTGGAGTCGCCTACCGCGCCAACATCAATCTGAAATCCTCGCCGAACGACACCCACGTAGCCGCAAACCCGGTCGAATGCGAGAGGCTCTCCAACTTCCTTACCCTCCGACCGGGCACCCCAGACATCGACTTGATCCTCCTCTGTGACACGCGCCGAGATGTCAGCGACCTCGGCACTCAGGATGACAAGCTGTTCGTCACGTACGACGTGGGAAGGTTCGAGGACGGGATCATTGGGAGTGAAAGCGGTGATCAGGAGATCCCGGGGACTGTAGAGGCGTGGAACCCTATGTTTAGCTTTTTCATTACTGTGCCGTCGCGGCTTGGTGTGAAGGTCGATGCGGACACGAAGGTGGTTGAGTATCAGTCCCTGTATTGCTGATGTGGCTGATTGGGTGGTCTTGAATGGTTTTGGTGTTCATGATGGCCAATGGTCAGATAGTCACGCGGACAGAACGGGTCGTCGATGCGGTCGAGGGAAGTTGTCGCGTTGTATGTTTGGTCCACGCCTCATAATAGACTGTCCCTGGTCATGCTGCGGAGGAACAAGGTCTTTCAGAGTTGAGTGACTTTTCACTGCAAGGATAGGTGTGGCATTCTGTTGGTCGACCTGAGGATCTTAGGATTCGAGGAGAAAACCCCTGAGGCTTGACTTGTTTGGTATTCTTATACATATATATACATGCGGCGACGGCGGCAACGAAGTGGCTTCTTCAAGCTCCACTGCAGCTATGTATAAGCTCATGAACTGTTATCTCAGGCAAGACTGCTGCCCTTCGACTGAAACGGTTCCGAGTTGCCTGTACAGGAAATGCATATTGTTACAAATGGCGCCTTGCAAGGCGGTCAAGCGCCCTGTCAATCTAACCGCCAGCTGCTCTTTCCAAGAGGCTGAGCCCCCGCCATCCACATCTAATGATGGACAATGTACACTTGAACGGTACAGTAACTCCCTTGGAGAAATGAGACCTGTCATGCTCCTGCCCCTTCCCACCCCTTTTCTAGTCACCTGACCTTATGCATCCGGAAATTGTATTCTTCCATGCATCCCAAAGCTCTGCGTGAGTGCTGCAGCTCAGACACCAGGCATTTCTTCCTTTCCTTCCTTCCCTTCAAACTGGTATCATCAAATAGGAAATGAATTTCAAGGAAATAGAATGTCTTCTGTCTCGGACAGAATACTCTCACAGGTGAATGAAAGTTGGAAAAGAAAAGTCTTCGATCGACGACGTAGTCGGGACAGACTGTGTAGCGCACAAAACCCCCCCAGCGCCATGCATAAACAAACTGGGGAATATTTGAACAAAGGAAAGGAGAAAAACTTCAATGCATAAAAACCAAGCAACATCGGAAGCGTTCGAAAACTGCAACCACTGGATAGGGACATGTGTTCCTCTAGACATTCTCCACAACGATGCCCACACTGACTCCCGGCTTGTGGCCTCGGGATGCCTGCACCACGACGGGGGAATAACTCTTCTTCTCGAGGATTTCCCACTTGCGGGCCTCCTTGATCATCGCCTTCTCCTTCTCCCTGGACTCTGCCAGAGGTACCTCTCGCTTGGTAATCTTGATCTTGTCCCTGGAGCGGGATTGGGAGGCTGAGCGTCTGTGGCGGTGGCCCAGGATGCCGGGCTTGGAGCCCGAGCGGCCATGGGAGGAAGGATGTGATGACGATGACGGTGCTTTGGCTGCAGCCGCCGCTTGGAGTTGGGTCTGTGCCTCTGCGCGCCGGGCTGCGAGGCGTGGCCCTGGCACGTGCACGCGAGCACTCTGTTTCCGTGACAGGGAAACCGTGCGTGCAACCGCGACGACGTCGTTTGTCTGAACTGGATTCCCAGCGAGAGGGTTTGGTCGCGGTGGGACTGTTTTCTCGAGCCCCTGGAGAGAGGACTTGGGTGGGTGCGACATCGCTGGTGAATTCGTGATCGACGAGGGCATTGTTGCTGATCGCTCCTTGCTTCTGCTGCTGTAAGCGCTAGTTGGTGTCCCTGTGGGTGTGTCTGTCGTGTTGGAACGGAGGTGTCTCGTCTGGGGTGTGACGCCTGTCTTTTCGATCGCCGTCACAGTACCCTTGGCGGCGAATCTCGACAAGGGAATGAATTTGGCATCTTTCTCTGGAACTGGCGGTGGCTTGTCGTCATTAGGCGATAATGGTGATGCCACATAATGAGCCGGGCGAATGATGGGCCCTCCTTGCGGCAGAGTCGGGGAATCACCGTAGAGGCGATGGGCTCGTTTTTTGCATGCAATGGGCACTGACGTGCTATTCATGCTTGGTGATCGGGCTGGAGCCTGCAGGCGAGGCGATTGGGTTGAAGTTTGACGAGATAGTACCTTGGAGTTTCCTTTGGGAGAGAGATCTTCTTTGAGTTCCGCCACGGGCGATGGGATCAACCTGCTCACGTCCTCCCGAGACTTCGTTCCTAGCCGTGAGTACGTTTGGTCTCCCATCTTCCTCTGGCTGGGCGACCCAATCTGGCCCGATGTTTGCGCCTTATCATCTGTAGGGCTGACATCGGCAGATTGAAGAGCGATCTTAATAGGTGGCATCTTCTCGATCATGTGATCTGTGGCGGATCTTGGCGAGGTCAGTCTCTCAACAGCTGCGATAGCTTCATCGAAATATGCCGTATTCACGGATGTATGCTTTGTTGTCACTGCCGAAGTTTGTGCGGTTGTTGTCGCTGGTGGCTCGGGAGGAGGCGCCATAGCTGGAGGGGTGAGTGGTTTCGTGGGTGTCTCAGGCGAAGATGCTTGCATCTGCCGTATATGGCTTGAAGGGGCAGCTTTTTTGGATCTTGTCCGAGCCAATTCCATTGCAACCGAATCAGGTCGTGTCATAACAAATTGGCCGTCCTCAACCCCTTTAGAGTCTCTGAATGCCCTTATGTCGAAGAAAATATCGTCCACGGTGGTGTTAGACGACATGGATGATTGTACCGAGTGTTCTGCACTCCATGGATTTGATCGATCAGTGGAAGCAGTGTTATCCTCGGGACTACGCATGGTTGGCTCTCCAGGGATATACCTCTTTGGGTTCAGAGGCTCAGGCTTATTGATTGAGAACCGATCTCCCATTGGCGACAAACGAGCAGGCGATGTAGCTGATCTCTTTAACAGGGTCAAGTTGCTGTTGTTGGCTGTGTCTGAGAATGGCATCCGTCCGCTAATTTTTACCGGTGCTGGGATTGGAGCTGGGAACAAAGAATATTTGCTGACTGCTGGAGATTTCGTCGTGGGAGTTGTCAATCTCCTCGGAGGCATTGGAGGTGTTAGAGGCTCGGCGGGATCACGGTCATATTCTCCTCCCTTGGTAGTTGGTCGACTCGTTGGTCGACTCGTTGGTCGACTATCCTCAAACGACTTAAGGCTGTCCAGTGTTTTGCTTCGGCGTGCTAGTAAAGAGGATGATCGATTGGCCGGCACGTTCTTGAACATGATACTGTATCGATCGAAAGGAGGAGTAGGTATCGGTATATCAAGTTCGAGCTTGGGAAGGGGAGGGCGGACGTATGATTCAATCAATGACTCAGCATCTGTGGCGGTTGAGGGTCGTGATCGCATATCCTCTTCATGTTTTTCAGTATTGGGCTTCTCCGGCGGTGGAGGAGGCATAAATCGTGGGCTCTTCTCGATTGGTGGTGGAGGCACTCCATCATCGCCTGCTGGATAGATAGGTACCGTTCTTTGGTTGAGAGCCTCGAGCTTGCTAGTTTGAGTTGTCGGGCTTTTGTCCAGAATCACGAACCCAGTAGGAAGCCCGATAGTTGGTCCTGGGGGGACCTCATCGCGTCTGACAAGGGCCTGCCTTGTCTTGAATAGAATGCCAAATTTCTTCCATCTCTTCGACTGCATTTGAAGTGCCTTTTCCACGCCTGGTGGATGATGTCGCGATGAGGATTTCTGGTCGGTAGAGGGCGAAGCTTCCGGACTACGGAATGCCACAGGAGGATGGCCTGGGCTACCAAATGCAAGACCAATCGAGCTTTCCTGGCTCTTTACTGTACCATTGGTCACTTGCGAAGACGAAGTTTTTTGAGCATCCGAAGTAAGTGGTCGACGACCGGGCACTTCAATTCGGAGTTTTCTCTTTGCTGCTGCGCCTGAGGTCTTCGGTCTCGGCAGCTCCACTGGCCTGGAGTTCAATTGAATGCTCTGCTTAGGCAGATCGGTAAAGGCGAAATCAAACCCTTGTGATCTGGGATTTTCCGAGGCATCCGCCTGATCTGAACTGTGAAGCAAAGGGTTTCTTTTGCGAATTGATAGCCATCTTGTGGGCATGATTCAATGTCCCGGATCAACCAGTGATCGGGAATAGCACTCCAAAACGAGGGGGGGGTGACAAATGGGTGTCGACGAGGGCGGGATCCCGATTAGAAGGGGTCCATCAACCGAGTTAAGCTTGAAAGTGATAGCACCTTGAAACAATCACTGATCTAGCATCTCTTAATGGCCCGGCTCGGTTGTCTTGACCTGGAGCAGTGGGAATAGGAAGTACTTTGGAGGGGGAACTAATTAGAAGAGACTCTGGAAGGGTATTAAACCAAGGTTGGGAAACTCTTGTTGTCGCACCTCAGTCGAGGTCAAACGAATGTAACAAGGCAGTCCCTCTTGATCTCTCGATCAGGCGGAGACCGAATTACCCTCCACTGGCTATGTAGGATAAAATTGCCTCCAGCTTGGATAACCCGGGAAGATGGAGGCTCCGAGTCTGGGATTGTGGCATTAATGACTTGCATGGGGCAGCTTGATATCTCGGTCGCCCTGAAGATGCATCTGCCCTGGAGGTGCGGGCGATGATGAATGCAGCGCAAAAATGGTCGAATGAGCATTGTGCGTGCTGCAACCATCAAGCTAGACATGTCCCCAAGGCACGCTGCTTACAGGGACAATGCTAGAAATCCTAGGATCCCATGGGATGGCTGAGACCAATCCTCGAACGATGTCGGTCAGAGAAGAGAAGAATGGAAACGGAGCAAACGGGGTGCCTTTTGGTGGAGGTCCAGCGATTGTTGAAACATCCAATAATAGCCAGAGACCTGTACAAGGGCCGACAGGGACCGTTTGGCTGGCGTGCTTCAGATTCTCCTTAGTCTCTCGCCTAATCGCATGGCGATGCCCTAACCAGAACCCAACTGGCCTTGCAAAGACTCAAAAAACCCCGACAGGTCCAGTGTTCCAAACCTTGTCGAGGGACCAACATCGAAACTTTCTTCTGGGGGTTGAAAGGGGGACCCATGCAGGGGAGAGAGGCACACACCACCACAAGATGGATGTCATGTCTTCGGAAGGAAGAGATCGAACAGATCGAACAAACGTCTCGGAGCAGTCAACCATGTCGTAAGTTCATAAAGACTGGTGTGTCGCTCGCTCGCTCGTTCTTCTTTAGCTGCATGCACAGATTCCGATGTTACCGATTGCTTAAACAGGCATTCCCCATTTTCTCGCCAGCATGGCCTACCTCATCCTGTAATTTTATTACCCATGTCCTGTCCGGCTTTTGGGTTGCTTCCTGAAACAAGCCGCCCTCGCACACCTGCAAAGCGCCTCGCAAGTTGGTGGCTTGCTTATTATCGGCTGTCGAACCCCCTCCAACGACTCCATGAGTCGTGCGCGCCGCACCTAAAGAGTGGGAATTATTCTCGTGGACTTGTGCCAGACCGTTTGCGGAGAAATAGCAGTGTTGGTCCTAGTTCTCAATTACTTGTGGGCCGAAGACCCGGTAAGCGAAAAGACGTCAACCGTCTATCGTGCTGAAGGAGATCGCGAAGCCTCGCTTTTCATGGCGCTGCTTTCGTCGTTCATTGGTGCCTCCAGAAATATAAGAAATATATAACTGTCTCTCAAGGTGATGATATTCACTGATCAGCACCTACCCCCGGTACGCGGCTCCATTTGAATTCGACACCATCCAGGCGCCAATCTCTTTCTTGAATAATGCTGGCGACCTCCATTGCCAGAATAATTCCCACGGTCCGCCAAGGTGCCGAGGGCCTTGCGATCGACTTGCACTCCCTGGAAGCGAGATTGGCTTTCTGGAATTGTCAGCCTTGGTGAACTTGCTACATAGTCCTCTGGGCAAGCCACTTCTTCCTGGATTCAGGTTGCGGCTATCTTTGCAAGTACTCACTCCGTACTCCGTGCGGAGTAGTCTATGATAATGTAAAAGGTTTGGGCTGCGAGAACAATTATGATGCCAGAGCGATTCCTTTACTCGACGTCTACGGAGTACGGCAAGGATGTTCATCGACTTGTTCGACCACGAAAGCTGTGGGAAGACTTCACAAGATGCCGGAATCTAGATGCTAAGGCAAGACTCCGCTAGGATGTGTTCAATCCAATCACATGACCTTTCGCGAAGGACTGTTGAGTCGACTACGATACATGCATTTCTTACTCGGAGTTCGTTCTGTGTTCAAGAAATGGTTGAGCTACCATTAGGACCAGTAATCAACCCTATAATTGTCGAAAATATTGAAACTTTGAGCAAATCACCCCTTCAAGTTCCGGATATTGTGCTCAGGGCACTGCTATTTCGCAACAATGGTCATCGACCACACTTGTCTACTGATCGTCAAATCCGCTTAATTATTGACAGTACCTAGGTAGATATCAAATTCTGCTTGAAGCCAGTTACGGAATTTCTGCCAGGTTTTCCCAGTTTGGAAACAACACCAGCAAATCGAACCATGGAATTCAAATTCCTCACCGACTGCAAGGGTACGAATTGGTGGACAGTAGCGGAAAGGCGACGGGTTGCGGCAAAAGAGCTGCTCGATCCTTCTCTGAATTGAAATCATCATACTGTAAGATACCACTTCCGGTATCCTAAAAGAAAGATCTGTGTTCCCTCGAAAATCAAATCGGACTCGGCGGTTGACTCTGTGTGTTGCTGATATAAAATCGATCAACTCACCCGACCAGTGTGCCGGCTACCACTGAATACACCTTGACGCCAAATCAATAGCCGCAAGCATTCCAAACGCACTAATCGTATTTCATGTCTCATAATTATTCAGAACCTTTCACAAAAGATTCACGTCCCATCGCATACGATCATTGACCATCTTGCCCTCAATCGCCACCAGGTACTTGTGGAGCAAGATGCTTGGAGGGAGTGGTTTCCTGTGGTACGAACCAATATGCTCTGCTAAATCCTCTGGCCTTGCAAACGCTGTGGTTCCACGCTTTAATGTTTTGCCCTTGGATGCACAGAAAAGACACCCATATTTGGTCGTGGATGACGAGATGGTCACACTCTCGCGGCCTCCCATAGATGTCTGATTCTTGGCAGCTAGCGGTAGGTACAGGTGGCTTCTTGCCAGGAATGAACTCCGATACTGAATAGATGTCGCCAAATAATCGCGAATCTCATCCGTTGTGTGAATGTTCGAAGTAACGGAACTACTAACATGATACCGCACTTTATATGCGCACTCGGGACATTCCCAGTACAAGAATGCACCACCAAAGTCTTTGAGCTTACGATTGTTTTCTTCGGTCAGATCCTTTTTGTCGATGAAGGAAATCTTGCCTCGGTCCCGGTTATTGATCATTTGTACCGCACCACGACAGAATTTCCCTAGCACATTTGCGCCACGGTAGTCTTCTGGAAACAAGCGGCGGGGGTTGATCAGAGGTTGCCCGGCCACAAGCTTCAATTGTTGAGCGCGGTAGTCCAATGTCAACCAAATGGTGCCCATTGGCTTGCGACTATAAAGTTCCGGATCATAGTGATTGGCAAAAATTCTTTCGATACCAGTAACAGAGTTGAGAAGCTGCTCCACAATCTGGAACAAATACTGCGAGGCTAGGCCATCGGATCCATCGACTAAATTGGCGAGCTCCTCATATGAGATTGTCGAAAGTGCTCTCAGCCGTTCTTGGAGGATAATGAGCCGCGGTTCATATGCCTTGATCTCAGTGGGAACAATTTCCGGATAAATGTACCAGTTGATCATGGTCGTGAGTTTGTGACGGATCTGAACGAGCAAAGCCAATATTTCATCGATGGACTGTCGTATCTGGATTGGTGGTGGAGGAGGTGGCATTTCTACAATTGCCGCCATCGTTGCTGTTATGGAAGTTCTGTACTTTTGCCTAGAGTCCTTAAGCTTCTTGACAGGTGCGGTCGAAGCCTTGTGCCTTGCAATTGGGTCGGAATGTTATGCGCATGCATATATGATGCATCAACACTACCAATGGGCTTGATAGGCGATGTAAGAAGCGCAGTAGCGTAATCCTTCGCGACCAAAACACTCGCCGCGATGGGACAATTTTCAAAAGTTATGGCATTCAAGGTCTGGAAGAGAAGATGAGATGGATTGACAGCCTTAAAGGAAGATGAGAAGCGCCCTCCAGCTAGATAGCTGACAGCCGACTGTTCAGGTCTCTGCGAAGGAAGGTCTGATCACGAGGCAAGGGTGCCTAGGCTGCCTGTCAAACCGTCCCTCAACCTACCAAAGAGACCTTTCCTCAGCCTTCAGAGTCAAAGGAAGAACACAAGGATGGAGCCGGGCGCTTTGCATGATGCAGCTGCTAGTCCGTCCTGTTCGTCATGTCATTGAACATGCACTCCGCCACAATTACTTAGAGGGCTACAGACACGGGCTTGTGCCTTAGTCCAAGTCCAGCCAGTGAGTGGTGGGCGATGCAGCCTGGGGCTCGCAACAATCTTTTGCCGAACCCCCGAACGACGCTAGACTTGATATGGATGAAAGAACATTCTCGGAAACGCTAGACCAGATTAGGCCGAATATCAAAATTCCCATCCATTCTTGACTGAGAGGCAAGGTCGGTTTTGTCTCTGAGTAAATAATATACAGTAATCCAATCTGAGACGCTGGCTAGGATGCCCACAGAAATTGAGGAGGTATAGTTGTACTGAAATGCTGCAGGATTGTCGTCGGTACTGATGCGTTCACAGTTGGTTGAATTCCTCCACCACGGCAATACTCAGATTAGACAAATCGGTATGTTGATGGCCTTTCAGGAATATTGGACGCTAGAGAGCGACTTTTCCACTGTGTTAACCTTGATATACTGACATTGGTAGCTTGTGAGAATCTAGTCGGTCTATCATCAAACCCGGGCATCTTCAAGAAACCACAACTCGTTCCTATCAAGGATCTGAAATTACTCGTCCGTGATTATCCCGTGAGTCCTTCTATCCTTGGTTCAATAACGCGAAAGGGATAGTATTTGTGCTTATCACACCAAATTTTGAACAGCCAATCGCGAAAAATGCCCTCACCATTCTCATCAACGTTAGCCATGATGCAGAAATTCTCAAAAATCTTGCCGAGGATGACGCTTTCGTCGAAGAGCTCGTGAGAAAAATCACCGTAAGTATAGAAGATCAAGGTTCTGCTACATCGCTGTCCTGGTAACAGGCACACGTATTCTTACTCCCTTAAAAGGACCCGAAAGAACAAGCGGCCAACGAGATTGCTATGCTTCTCTCCAACCTTGCAAAATCAGATCATCTCGAACGCCTGATCACCTTAAAACGAAGTCTTCCCGACAAGTCAGTATCGATATCTCCATATGTGTTGGACCAGCTATTCGACTGTTTTGTTAAAGGCGCAGATGGTAGCCTCAACAAAAACGCAAACTTCGATTATCTCTCCTATCTCCTTGCGGACATGTCTAAATACCAGTCTGGGCGAGAGCATTTCCTGAGCAGAAGAGAATACGATGGAGTAGTTCCGCTCAGCAAATTGACCGTCTTCACGGAGCACAAGAGTGACGTTCGTCGGAAGGGAGTGGCGAGCACCATTAAGAACGCCGCTTTTGAAGTCGCGAAGCACCCGTTGCTGCTTTCAGACGATGCAACCACCCATGACAACATTCCTGGAATCAACATTCTACCGTACATATTATTGCCGATTGCAGGTTCTGAAGAGTTTCCAGAGGACGAGTCGACAAACATGCTGCCAGACTTGCAGCTCTTGCCACCAGACAAGGAGAGAGAAAGCGACGCGGAAATTCTAACCACTCATCTGGAGACCCTGCTTTTGCTCACTACCACGAGGGAGGGGAGAAACAAATTGAGGGAAGTGCAGGTGTACCCCTTGGTAAGGGAATGCCATGCACATGCTAAGGATGAAGAGGTCAGGGAGGCATGTGATCGATTAGTCCAGGTGCTAATGAGGGACGAGGCTGTGGTAGAGGAACTAGACGAGGATCAGACCATAGAAGAGGTGTTCTGATAACCTCAACATGACTTAAAATACTAATAGCACTTGGTTGTCAAGGGCTCACATACTGAGAAGTTGAACAATATTTAGAACACGGCGAGATTAGGACTGCTCATGACTTTCTCATTGGGTGTTGATGAAATCTGTTGCCCAAACCATGGAGATAGCAATGCCAAGAATATGGCGGAGTACAAGATCAACGAGGCAGTCAGCTGTATGGTGCAGTACAGAGCCACTAGGTCCACGCGTTGGATCGCTCTTTTCTACTACAACGCGTCGTAGCCCTCTCAAGTCATTGAATTTCCCTTCGAACCACAGTTACAATGTCCAGATCAATATCATGATACCAGTGCATGTAGCACGACAAATGACTGGCTTTGAGCCACCACCATCATCCATCTTGGCCACGCATGTTGTCCATGGAAATGGCGTCCCAGATCTTGATCGTGACAATTTCAAACAACTCTTGGCTGAAGTTCTCAGCACCGACGACCAGGGTCAGCCCAATCTTGGAGCGGATGTCTCAGTCAACCACAAATTGATCTGTATTATATTTCAAGTCGGCATCGAACCCGCATTGGAAGAGAGTCCATTCAAGTCCAATGGAGGCGCAGGTAGGACAAATGCGCAGTTGCAGAATTGCCTTCAGGTAATCCAACTTGCAATCGAGAGATCTCCACGGGTCATTACTGTGAAGTCAGACCCCCAGGGCCAGAATGAAATGGAATGGACGCCGCCATTATATGCTTGGCTATTGCCCAGCCTGCTACCCTTACTGGCTGCTTCTCACACGGTTCAGATTCGAGATGGTGTTTCCGCCATTTATGATGCTATGCTCCACGCAACCATGAAGGGTGCACCGTCCAGCCAGAGTCAAAGCTTGTTGGAATTCTTCAGGGCATCTCTACTAGGTGAGTTTCCAATCTTCTCCTGAATAACTTATAGACTAGAAGCTGACATCCTCCGAGCTGTTCTACGGCTTGGAACGTCCCCTAACTCCGTCTCCCGCCAGCCACTCGTCATCGATGGTGAAGACTTTGGGACTAGCATAGAGAAATTTTCACAGGGAACGAATCTGCTGTCGAAAAGTCTCAGTTTTGCGGACTGTCATGAGCTCTTATCTGCTTTGTGCTGCGCCACGAAAGTGATTGCCAAAAGTTCCAACTCAGCACTTAGCAGGATTCAATACAGAAAGCTGGTCATGCATATTCGAAAGACAGTGGATAACTTGGGAAGTGAATTTATACAGGAAGGTCATCTCGAGGTACGTCCCATACCTGTTCACTTGTTAAGTGCTCACGTTACTGTAGGAACTTTCACGTGAACTAGGTGCTCTTGACCTCCTACCACTCAAACTTCCGGAAAAGGTCGATGCCCATGCCTCAGATGATCCCTGGCCTGAAGCAACCAGGGCCCGTAAACGATTGCGATTGTCAACTGATGACGTCGATGATTTACTCGCTCCAAGCTATCGCCAGGAGATATGTCGTCGACTTACTGGAGAACTCACTGGCCGTGCTGTTCCCGATCTTGATGGCCTAAGCGAAACTGCGGCTTCCGGCTTCCGAAGAATGACACCTGAAAAACAAAATGCAGCAATTGAGCACATAGGCATAACGGCCTGCAAAATAGCATACACTTCTTGCGATGTTGTGTGCCAAATCTGCGATTCCGAGGGAACTCTTTCTGATGTCACTGATATTCCCCTAGCCGAAGATGGTGATGAGCTGTTGAAAACCTTGCTCGTCCTGATCCCAAGCATATCACGTCAATCTAAGGCTCGAGTGATTGCAATGGTAGCTTTACGGCGAGTCATCGCCCATCTGGCTTTGACAGAAAATCTCAAGCTTAATCAAACTCCCGCCGGTGAATGGTGTCTACAGTCACTTAAAAGTTCGTCAAGAGATCTACGAATTGCAGCTACGAGAACACTTCAAGCCTATGTCTTCTCTAAAAAGAGCATTGACGCCTCGCTTATTCGAGAAAATCGAATCGTAGCTCTTGATTTTCTACTGACTCTTTGGCAAAGGGCTGATGTTGCTGTGCAAGAAACAACAGTACTAGCGCTAACCTCGATGGCTCGGATCGTTGGAGATGAAGAACTGAACATCATCTTAGTGAGGCTCGTCGAATACTTGGGTCACAAAAACCCCTACATCAGTGGTGTCGTGTATGCAGGCATTCAACAGCTAGCGCAGACGATGCAGGTTACTGTGTGGATTTTACTTCGCCCCTTCTGGCGGACCCTAGGCGTTGTGCTTGCAAAATCGATATCAGCCAGGCCCCAGGTTTCACACCAACTATGCGACCTGCTAGGTATGGATATGTCCAGCCTGATGAACCACGCCGCCGAATACGCTCTCCCATACCTCGTTCTTCACAAGGATCATGAAACAATAAGAAGATTTGCTGAGAATAACGGTCAATCCACCACAGTTTTTGAATTATGTACGCAGGAGAAACCTCTAACAGCCATCTTATCATACCTTCTTGTTCAGCCATTCCCTGATCCTGAGCAGGCAATCATGAAAATTCTGACCGAGGTCTCCGAGGAGTTTGGAAAAAGTGATCTTGCAACATGGATCGCACATGACCCTATTCACATCACCTGTGAGCTTCTAAAAGCTATTGGAGATAGTGGCCAAGGGAAGTCCTCGGGGATATACCAAGCGCTGCAGCTCCTTGCGCAGCTAAGTGCTCGCCAGCGTGGAGTATCTTCTGGGTCAAGGCGAGGGGATAGTATCGGACCGTTCCTCGAGAACAACGTTCTAGCGGTTGTGACTCACTTCACAGTCCTATTGAATGACATTGGAGCAAAAGAGCCTAAGCTTGAAAAGAGACGCTGTTTGTTTGCGTTGGGAGAGATCGTGAAGCTCGGCAAAAGCCGAGTAACGCGTGCATTGCCACAAATATGTGCATGCTTACGATCAGGGCTAGACAACGTCGACTTGTGCAATGCTGCCTTCGCTTCATGGGCGGCAATGATCAAGTCGTTAAAGAACGATGACATTCAGCCACTAATCGATCAGACAATCGCTATCGTTGTTCAATCCTGGGAACTACTTGACAGTACTTCCCAGCAGCAAGCCTATGATGTCGTAGCCGATTTGCTGGGAAACCACACAGACCTTGTCCGAGAGAACTTTGATACCATTCCTTCACTATCCACAATTCCTGTCATGGCCAAATTTGAAACAGAAATCGGTTCGCTCAAACGCCTAATGGATGAACGACATCAACTTCTTGCATATACAAAGAGACTTGGAGATGAGAATGTTACAGTTGTCGAACAGGCACTAGTCGAATTATCCCCTCTCCTCCAGCAGAAACAGGAATTTCTACAGCGCTGTATACTCCAGGAACAGCCAGATGAGCTCGTCGCCGGCCTCACACGCGCCATGTTAGATGCATGTGTCAAGTTCAACACCAGCTCCCGCATTGTAGGATTATGCGGCCGGTGTTTGGGTAGCATCGGTTGTTTGGACCCGAGTAAGATCGAGAGCGTTCGTGAACGCAAGACGATGATCGCCCTGTCAAACTTTGCAAAAGCCGATGAGGTTATAGAGTGGATGTTCCTATTCCTACAGACAGTCCTCGTTCCATCATTTTTATCAGCAACCACAACGAGAGCACAAGGCTTCCTTGGATGGGCAATGCAAGAGTTCCTCAAATGTTGTGAACAAGAGAGTCCGGCCAAATCCAGGTCGGGCAATCTTGCCAAAATGTTATGGGAAGATCTGCCCGAATCGATGAAGAATACGATGACTCCCTTCTTGACTTCAAAATACACTGTTCAAGAAATGCGGGCACCACCAAAGTGCCAATACCCCTTTTTCAAACCCGGCATGAAACACCGGGACTGGCTCCGAACTATAACATTGGACTTCCTTCACCGCGGCCCGGGCGACAATGTTGATATCGTCTTTGCCATTGCCTGCAGGATCGTCAACGGTCAGGACATAGCGATACCAGCCTTCCTGTTACCATACGCCACTTTAAATCTCATTGTCAGTGGGGTTGAAAGTGATAGTCAGGAGATCATCGAGGAGATTAATTCGATACTCAGTCATTCACTAGAAGGGCAGGACCGTCGAGTTCAGGATGACATCAAATTGTGTAGCCAGACGGTATTTGAGATGCTAGACTACATCGCGAGTTGGCATCAACAGAAGCGAAAACAATACTCCCAAGGCATGTCTCGACCAGATCGGGGTGTTCAGCTTGACGCTGCCCTAGGAACTACTATTGGACAAATACGTAGCATTGAGCGAGTCTTGGAAAGCATTCCCCCAGATGTTCTTGCTCGGCGGTCTTTGGAGTGTAAGTCCTACGCTCGAGCATTGTTCCACTGGGAGCAACATATCCGTCAGCTAAAATCTGACAATGTTGAGGTTGAACTACAACGACTACAGGACATATATGCTCAAATTGACGAGCCTGATGGTATTGAAGGGATATCTTCTCGCATGCATGTTCTTGATATTGAGCAGCAAGTCCTGGAGCATCGAAAGGCCGGTCGGTGGACAGCTGTACAGAGTTGGTATGAAATGCAGCTTGTCTCCCACCCAGATGACATCGACGTGCAGAAAAATTTGATGGTTTGCCTAAAGGAATCTGGACAATACGATGTACTACTTCAACACTTTGATAGGATCAAGGGTCGGAACACCAATCCAAACACCCTGACTCCATACGCGATGGAAGCTGCCTGGGCTACCAACAAATGGGACTGGCTCTCCAGCTACCTGCCCAAGAATGGCGGCTCTGACTTTGCATCACACATTGCAGAAATCATGCTAGCCATCAACGAGAAAGACGACACGAAGATCTCTGATCTGATTGAAGAACAATATCGCACAATTGCATCAGAGTTCACACCAAATACTATTGCTTCCTTACATGCCGGACACGACACATTGTTGAAGCTCCACGTGCTCAAAGACCTTGAGGTCATGACATCAGCTACAACGGATGACCGCATCTCCTTACTTGAAACCCTAGGTGGACGCCTCGATGTGCTTGGTTCCAATGTTGGAGACAAAGAATACCTCCTTGGAATTCGACGTGCAGTTATGTCACTTCGTCCAAACATGTTTAGCCCCATTGATATTTCAGGGGCTTGGCTTCTAAGCGCTCGGCTCGCACGTAAAGCCAGGTCCACTACCCAAGCTTTCAATGCCGTTTTGAAAGCTTCTGCCTTAGGTGACAAGTCAGCTGCCATCGAACATGCGAAGCTAATGTGGTTAGAAGGTCATCATCGAAAAGCAATCCAGATTCTAGAAGGGGCGATCGAGTCAGGCGCCTTCGTTGCTTACGATTATGTTGCTGAGGGCAGTACGGTTACCATGACCGCTGAGCAAAAACATTCACAAAATGCACTAGCAGCAAAAGCAAAGGTCTTGCTCGGCAAGTGGCTTGATAAATCCGGCCAAACCCAATCTGAAATCATCAAGAACACGTTCCGCAAAGCAATAGGAGACTTTCGCAAGTGGGAGAAAGGATGGTATCACCTTGGCCGTTACTACAACAAAATACTAGATTGGGAAAAAGCAATGCCCCCCGGAAAAGAAAGCCAGACGTTCCTGACAGGCGAAACCACAAGTGTTGTCATCGACAGCTATCTAAAATCTCTTCTCAATGGCAGCAAATACGTCTTCCAGACACTGCCTAAGATCCTCACCCTGTGGCTTGAATTAGTCGACGGCGTGGCCATTCAACAGGACCCGCGAAGAGGTAATGCAGAATTTCATGCGCATAACGCAGCGCAGAGAAAGCGTGTCATAGAAATCACGAACGGTCAGATTAAAAAGTACGTGGAACGTTTACACGCCGCCCTTCTCTATACAATCCTGCCACAAGTAGTTGCGCGAATCTGTCATAAAAACGAAACAGTCTCGGATTTACTTGGGAGTATTGTGGTCAAAGTGGTGCGAACATTTCCACAGCAGGCCTACTGGGCTCTACTAGCTGTTGTAGAATCTCAACAAAAGGAGCGTGCGGCGAAAGGGCTGGCCATTGTCAAGAAAATTGTTGAAGTTCAGAAGAAGTCTTCCAAAGATGCATCAGCCGCTGAATTGAGGAGTCTATTCACAACTGGCCAAAAGTTCACCAAGGAGCTTATTCGCATTTCCGACTTTGGGATTGAAGGTCGAGTCTCGAAGGTCAGTCTGTCTAAAGACCTGGGATTCAACCACAAAATTGCGCCATCGAAATTGGTCGTCCCGATTCAAGCTTGCTTGATCCCAAGCATGCCCACGAGCTTTGAAGCTGCACAACTCAAAGCCTTCCGGCCGTTTGCCAAAGATCCTATCACAGTCTCGGCATTTGTAGACGAAGCAGTGGTACTTTCTTCTCTTCAGAAGCCTCGAAAGCTCACCATCCGAGGATCCGATGGAGAAATCTACAATGTCTTAGCTAAGCCCAAGGATGACCTCCGCAAAGACCAGCGTCTGATGGAGTTCAACACAATGATCAACCGATTCCTCAAACGAGATGTCGATGCTGCCAAACGCCGCCTTTATATCCGCACATACGCAGTCGTTCCCCTGAATGAAGAATGCGGCTTGATTGAATGGGTAGATAATCTCAAGACATTCAGAGACATCATACTCAAACTCTACAAGGACAAGTCGATCCAGCCTAACTATGTAGAGATCCGCAGCGCACTGGACGAGTCCTGCTCTGGAGGCGCCGAAAACGTGCAGATATTCACCAACAAGGTACTATCCAACTTCCCGCCCGTGTTCCACGAATGGTTCGTTGAATCATTCCCGGATCCGAGTACCTGGTTTAATGCCCGACTCCGCTACACTCGCTCCGCAGCTGTCATGTCCATCGTCGGCCACGTCCTCGGCCTAGGCGACCGCCACGGCGAGAACATCCTCTTCGAGGAAGACAATGGCGGGACGCTACACGTGGACTTCAACTGTCTCTTCGACAAAGGCTTGACGTTTGAAAAGCCTGAAACTGTCCCGTTCCGCCTGACTCACAACATGATCGATGCCATGGGCACTTATGGCTATGAGGGACCCTTCCGTCGCTGCTGCGAGATCACACTAACACTACTCCGCAGCAACCAGGACGCATTGATGACCATCCTTGAGACTTTCCTCCATGACCCAACAACTGATTTCATCAATGGGCCCGGCAGGAAGAAGAAAAGCGTCAATGGGGTACCGAACAACCCAGTGGAGGTTCTGGAAGGAGTTAGGACAAAAGTTAGAGGTCTACTTGCTGGCGAAAGCGTTCCATTGAGTGTGGGCGGCTACGTCGAGGAGATGATCCAGCGCGCTACTGCCAAGGAGAATCTCTGTAAGATGTATATTGGTTGGTGTGCTTTCTTCTGATCAAGTGTAGCGTTGGCTGAGATCCTTCGCTCGGGGTAGAATAGCCGAGATTGGAAATCGGGGTGGGACAGGAAGCCGTGTCTGATGGCATTATGTACTCAGGTTTAAAAGCAATTATTGCCACGAACACAGACTTAACGAGAACATGATATCTCCCCCAATTCGGGCCTTTATACAATGATCAATATGAACATATTACTCATGAATGGATTGTCATTCTAGCATTACGATCAATTCTACGTGTATGTCCATAAAAGCCCCCAAAGTACTATATTATTCAACCTTTGGAAATTCGTAGGCGGATATGCATGAAGGGCCACGTAGGAACAATAGAGCCTTAATCATCCTGAGGCGCAGGAGACGAAGAAAACATGCCCTCAGCATCGAAATCCTCTCCTTCTACGTCCTGTGCCTCCTTCGCCATTAACTCGGCGGCAGTTTGCAGGGACGTAAGTTGCACGTCGTCTGCGTTGCTAGCTGCTGGTGGCTCTTGCGTACTCGCTTCTGGTTCATGGCCGGCACTGTCTCGTCCAGACGTTGGTGGTGCGGCCGCGAAGGCTGCAGTAGATGGTCTAGGTGCGGACTGTTGCGTCTGTCGCGCATCCAGCTCCGCTAACAGCGCATCCAAATCGTCCAGATCTTCGTCGTCGTCGTCGTCGAAGAAGCCGCTTGGCCGCTTCGGTGCGGGAGATCTGCTTTGAACAGATTGAGGTTGCGCAGGGGGTGGCTGCTGAGACAGAGCCTCAGCTTCCTGCTCTGCAAGGAGCGCGTCGAGATCGTCCCCGTCCTCGTCGTCAAATGGTTGTGGGGCTCGAGGGGTCGTTCTGGGAGGTTGCTCGCGAGTTTGGGAAGAAGTGGAGGCTGGGGCCCCGAGAGTTTCTTGTTCTGCTAGTAGTGCATCGAGATCATCCTCTCCTTCGGAGTCGAAGTTCGAGGCAGCTTGGGCTTTGGGTGGAGGTGCTTGTCGTGTTTCTTGCTCGGCCATAAGTGCGTCTAGTTCGTCGTCTTCGGGTAATTCGTCATTGGCGGTTGAATTTCGATTTGTGTTCGAGTCGGTGATGAAGAGTGAGTCGTCGGCCCTGGCTACATCTGTAGATGTGTTGGGTGTGCCGTTTGAGGGTCGAGTCTCTGCCGTGTTGGGGTCTCCAGGGCCATAAAGATCATCGTCCTCGAAATCATCTTTTCCAACCATGGATTCCTTAGAGATGTATCCGGGCTTGCCCTCATCGATCCATTCCTTCCGCATCACATTCATGCGTTTGCTGTGCCCGGCTTTCTCGATCAGTTGCAACCCATCGGCAAACTTTGCTCTTGGGTACAGATTGTCTAGCCATTGCTGGTAATAATTGAGTAGGCGTGCCACGTCAGAAAACTCATGTCCTTTGCCCTTCAATCGTAATTTCTTCGCTATCTTCCCAGACCTTACCAATTCGCGCAGTTTTGGTATCCCCGGGGCCGAGAGAAGTCTATCGTGACGGAATGAGAATGGTTGAACTCATCATGGATCATCAAGCTTACCTTGCTTCGTCAAGTTTGGCGATGGGCTTTCTCTTCTTCTTGATTTGGACTTCTTCGTCGATACCCAGTCCATCGCCTCCATCATCGACTTTCCTCTTAGCATTCCTTGGGCTCAGGGTTGCCTTATCGTCGCGTATGGCTTTACTTGGCCTATCGCCGAATGGGTCCTCGTCGTCGGTGGTGTCATAGTTGAAGAGGTCATCAACCGTAGCTGTCGTGAGAGGGTCTGCTGCCATTTTCTTGTGATGTTAACGTTCAGACGGTCGTATAAGGCTGCTGTGAAGCAACCGAGTAAACCGGTATGGTGCTCGGGGGGGACTTGGGGGACGCGTAGCGCGACATTTTCGCGTTGGTCTGTAATAGGAGGTCTCCGAGTGGCTACGTCATTTGACATGGTCTTGGCAGAAGAAAATCCCCTAGTCCAAGTTTGGCCAAGCTGCTTCTGAGCTCCGCAGTCCAGATCGAACCTCACATTTGAATGTTAGCAGACACCCGTGTAGAACAGGAAAGTTGTCTGCAGCCATGGCCGAAGAGCAGAGAGCTTTCGTCCCGCCCAAGCGGCCGAATACTGACTACCCTGTAAGCTTGAAACCTCCCAATGGATATTGATCACGGTAGACTGACTGTGCCGAACAGGTTATTGACACTGATCCGTACGTATCGACCCTTCCGCCCTAATAACAATCGTCGGAAGCTTCCATGGACGAATACTAACACTGGGACTCCTTACAGTCACTGGAGAAGAGCATTCGGCTATGCCAGGCCTGAGGATTGGACCTTTGGGGCCGGAGTCGCTGCCATAGGCCCTGTGTTCATGCTCGTCACCGAACGATATGCCCCTTCTTTCGCCGGCAAGGGCGCCTTCCCTCCCGTTTTCAGATTGAGCGTCGGCATTGGCCTACTGGCTGGCGCTGGCATGGTATATCAACGAAGTTGCCGTACGTCAAGTTACCTACATGGCACGAACACTGGGAGTTTCAGACAGCTAACCTTGGGTCTTGCGGGTAGTGAGATTTTACGGCTGGACGGAGAACGACCGAGAGGTGAAGAGAGACATGAGAGAAATGGTCGATAAGGTCAAGAGGGGCGAACCGTTATATGGCGCCAGCACCCTCAGCGAATACCACCAGGGTGTGGCGGCACGAAACAGCAGATACTCAGCCCTGCTAGCGCATATTGTTCCTTGGGCGAATTTCGTCAATCACAATCAGGTGAGTTCAATTGGGACTTGGAGACACCGTTTCAGCATACTGATGTGCGCCAGCACGGTGTGGACACTGCCAAATATTACCAACAGGCCGAGCGAGAACTAGAAGCTGAGCGGTTATCGAAATAAATACGGCAAACTTTGAGCGTGCTTGTCCGCCTACCACGAGATTCAAAATTATAAAAAGAAGAAAAATAAGAGCGAGAGCACATTGCTTGCTCTCTGTTTATTGTACATACAAACGGTGGGAAGAAGGATTAGTAGCTGGTCCAATGGCTACCACTTGAAATTCCAAAACAAAAAGATGCCTCAGATTTCGATTCTATTTTTTAAATCCAGGTTTGCTCTTGACCATTGGTCTGTCGATGCCTACGCACATAATCTAATGCGTGAAACACTTCCAATCCAGTAACAACATATACAGCGTGAAACGAATATTGGACATGCTGTGGGGACACTAAACAGGACAGGGACCATCGAAGTACAGCCAATCTAGGCATCATCTGTGGTGGGGTAGGAGAACATGTGGATTGCTGGCTGTACGGATGAATGAGTAGCATCACGGATGAGCATGTTGATTATGGAATCGAAGAGGAAAACTTGGGATGTTTTATCTAATGATAATCAGTGGGGTTGGTTCAACAACTTGAGCAGTAGGAATAAGCATGTAACAATTAACAATCTCTTGACAGTGAAACATTATGGACATGTTGGCAAAATACTCAGACACTAGAAAGTTCATGGGAATTAGTTAGTATTTTATCAACAAAAGTACCTGGAACTTAGTACTAGGCATTCAGAGCTACCTTACACTGCAATTCGTTAGCATCGAATAAGCTGTTCTCTTCTCCACAGCGCTCTCTTTGGTTCAGTTGTACTGTCTTGTTAGGTGGGGAGGCGGCTGTTCTGTTTTGGAGTGTCTGTACCGTGTACCTCACTCCTCTTGTTGACTCACACTGGGGCCGGAATGAGTGAGCGAAATATGATGGACCGATATCAGAAGGGGGGTTGTTGTGTTGTTAGTGGGAACACCTTACCGCCTCGGTGGTAAAAGAGAGGTCTACCCCAACGTCCAGCGGAATCAGATCAACAACGAAAACGTGCAACAGGACGGGTAACCTGTATTGTTCTTCTGGGCAGAACGGGGTTTGTCAGAAATTCGGTCGGCCTGTAGGAAAAGTCCCAGTGGAGTCCACTGTGAGATCGCTGAATCTGGTGGCTGTTGTTGCTCTTGGTTCGCAGGTGATGCTTTTAGGTTTGTTCTTCGGACAAAAACTTTTGGTACCCACCCCTTCACGTTATCCACATATGACTGAGGCCCTTCAATCCACAGCCACGAGGCTGGGCTGTCGGCCATTAGAAGGGCTGAGATGTTCATCATCTCCCTCAACCCGCATGCGCTGCAGGGTTGAGGAGCTCCGCTATGCTGATCGCCCCGCGTTTGATCACAGGGTTGAGCAGCTCCTCAATGCCTACTCTCTTTCTCCCGCGTTGGGAGAGTTGGTTGTTAGCGTCGCCCTCCTGGGCGAAAACCACTGTGGGCATACCAATGGCCCTCTTCCACCCCTCAAACTCAGCAGCCGCCTCCTCTTCACTGAGGAGTGGTTCCGGCAGCATGAACTCAGGCACGTCAGTGTCCCTGTCGCCCTTCTCCGTGCCAGTGGGTGGTGGGTGTAGGCTATTGCTGGCTTTCACAGGGCCACCAGCAACCCCGTTGGCAGCCAGGAGCATACCATCTGAGTATGGTGGCTGGTTTACATGTGAGGTTGGGTTTGAGAGACCCGGGGCGGTGTTGTAGTGGACGATGCTGGAAGACATGCTGTGTGAAGTGCCTTGGACGAGAAAATGAGTTGATTGATTGATGGAGAGGTGAGTAAGAATGTGTCTTTGTTTTAATGGGATGATATGACCTATAGTCAGACCTTGTAGTATGTAGACGTGGTTGCTCCCATTTGCAAAGGCCGGGGGGTCTCCAGGCATTTATAGTTGAAAAGATCGCTGTAGAGATGGTGTCATCTTGAGGTCCTCATCGTAGAGGTCCACACCGCAGAGGTCCTCAGGGAGGGCTCCATTTTCACAATAACCCATTTTGCTTTTTGACTTCGAGAACCGCCTGGTACATTTGCATACATCTGACCTCCGTGAGAAAATTTCCCTAACTTATAACCGTAGAGCCGTACCCCATACCAAATGAGGAGTCTGCAAATGGTTTAGTCTCCAGGGACACTTGGTGTTCATCAGGTTCAGTTGGTTTGCTGGTGGTTACCCTGTAATCACGACCTCGTCGGGGGAGTGTCGGACTTGTTCTCCACTTCGAATTTTGCCTCATTCTCTGTGACTGTTCCTACCATTTTGGCTGATCCGTAATGTCAAAGGGTTCTCCCATGTTGCTGTGGACATAGTTCTTTGAGTCCGTGATGGAGCCACTTTTGGGTGGAAGAATATGTCTCCATTTTGTGATCATGAGATTACTAGAGAACTGCTTTCCACCTACCTGAGAAGAGCATATGTTCTACTGCCGATACGATGGCGCCTATGTAGTGTTTAGATATAAGGCGAGATGAGTTGACCTTGGACAGAGAGAAGAATGTGTGTTGCTCAAGCTGGGCTGTCTGAATGATTGGGTATCCACATGGAGAGATGCAAGTAAAGCGGCGGCATGGCGAACTCCCCCTGAAATTATGGGGCAAGAACCCCCAAACTTCGAGGACGAGGCAACTTATCCGAGTCGACATTTGGGACAACTATTCACTTCTGACGGTGCCCGAAACACTTTCTCGACACTGGTGAACGAGCTGGTACTGGTGCTCCAGTATATCCCAAGATGATCTTAAGGTCAGAATTATTATTTCTGACCCCTCTGCTGTCTCTCCCAGCATGGGCAGCCGAAACCAGGGCTTCATCGTCTTCGAGGCCACGAGGCGTCAGTCCGGAATGTAAGAATGCTCCCATTTGATCCCCTGCCGATTATACCACTTGGTTACGCTCTCGAGAAAGGCTGAGATATATCTCAAGCTGACATAGCCCTTCAGTTGCCAAATTTTATAAAAGCGCCGACTCGAACACTTTCACATGCATATCCAACCCCTCTGTAACCATTCCATTCTCACGAGTCAATGATGATTTCTGTGACTGTCCTGACGGTTCAGACGAGCCCGGAACAGCCGCATGCTCATACCTTTCTCCTCTATCTCCCCCACAATACCACCCAGGGCCGAACACTCCAGCTGGGTTGATGAACAGTACATTAGCCCTACCAGGTTTCTACTGCAAGAACAAGGGACATCAACCCTCCTATATCCGTTTCGAGAGTGTCAATGATGGGAAATGCGACTATGATTCATGTTGTGACGGTTCAGACGAGTGGGCTCAAGTCGGTGGAATTAAATGTGTGGACAAGTGCAAGGAAATCGGGGCCGAATTCAGGAAGAACCAGGAAGTCAAACAAAAGGCCCTAAAGGCCGCTCTGAAGCGAAAGAGCACACTGATGGCCGAAGCGTCCAGGTTGACTCGGGAGGTTGAACTCGCAGTAGAGGCTGCTGAACTTAAACTCAAGGGCCTTCGGCTCAAGGCAACTGAGGCAGAAGAAACACTGCAAGATGTTGAACGGAGGGAGAAGCTTCGAATTGTCCGAGGTGAAGCCGCAGGACAAGGTGGAGGAAAGCTGGGCGTTCTCGTCGGGCTAGCTCGATCACGAGTCGACGAGCTTCGTGGCCATTTGGAGAAGACGAAGAAACAGCGTGATGCCATGGTTGATAGAGTCACAGAACTCGAAAAGCTTCTTGCCTCTCTGAAGGATGAACACAACCCCAACTTCAACGACGAAGGCGTGAAACGTGCTGTACGAGGCTGGGAGGATTACGCCGCCCGTGATACGGATGACAGTTGGACCGATGCTGAGGACCGAGATCTTTATGCTGTCATGGCCGCTGACAATGATGTCAATGGCATTAACTGGGATGAATTCCAGGACGAGCCCGCAGCGCCCGAATCCGACGTGGCTGCACTTTATCATTTCCGGTCATATCTTCCCGAGTACCTCAGCATCTGGATCGATGAGAAATTCGCCTCAATCCGGCAGATCTTAGTGGAGAATGGCATTCTACCCAACACATCACCATCTTCCTCCGCGGATGGCACTGCGTCCGAGAGCAAAGCGGTACAAGATGCGAAGAAATTCCTCTCCGACGCAGAACGCGATGTTAAGAATGCAGAGAACGATCTAAACCGCCACCGCGAGGATCTACAAAAGGACTACGGACCCTACGACGGCATCTTCCGCGCCCTTAAGGATGTTTGCATCTCGAAAGACAGTGGCGAATACGAGTATGAGCTTTGTTTCCTTGCACAGACGAAGCAGAAGTCCAAGAAGGGCGGTGCACACACCGGCATGGGCAATTTTGCTGGCTTTGATGTCGAGTTCGTGGACGAGGGCGCGATCCCCTCCGATGGCAAGGGGCTGGGCACAGGCGAGAGATTGATTCTAAAGTACGAAAATGGTCAAGGGTGCTGGAACGGTCCAAGTCGTTCTACCCGCGTATATCTCGCGTGCAGCGAGAACGATGAAGTCTGGAAGATCAGTGAGAGCGAAAAGTGCGTCTACCGCATGGAGGTCGGCACCGCCGCTGTCTGTGAGCAGAGCCCTGACGGCAATACGCTGGGCTACAGCAAAGTTCCTGAGACTAACAGCGACGAAGCCGCTGGTGCGAATGGGAAAAAGGACGAATTGTAGCGCCCAATCTTAGGTGATTGATTCCAACTGCTAGGCCAGTTGTGCTATTGGTTAGATAAATGTATGCCTCGAACTTCCCGGCCGATGTTGGAACTTGGGTTCTGTAAATTATTTCTGCCAAAAGCAAGAAAAATGATTGAGAGATGAGATCGAATAAACGCTGTATCTGTTCTGCTCGTGTCCTGTGCGTGACATAAAATGTTCAAACCCTAACGGTCCCATATCACTCAATATACACTTACAGTACTGCCTCTGAATGTCTGTGCTCTACCTACCCATCAGGATTCAGGAGTTAGGACTCTGGGCTAAGGGGAGCATTTATTTAAATCTAGTTATTGCGGACTTGAGATCCCGATCTATCGTTTCCTTGTGGGGGGCAAAAAATTCTATTCTATTCGGCCGTTGCACACACTGCAGCATTTGTGTGTAACACATATGCTATGTCAGGTCCGAGCCCGTATACTCGGTGGCCTTTCCACACATCAATGTACGGAGTACCTATCCTTCTGTGTTCTTACCATCTTACAATCCGCATACATGCCCAAGAATTTGACTCACCCCGTCAGAAGAGGGCGCACTTAGCCAAATTGAAGATCCTCTCCCTCGTCGTCGCACAACACATGAAAATGAGAGTGAGCTAGCCCTTGACACTCACTTTCTTCTTCTTATCATTCTGCGATGCGACAGTGTGAAATTTCTGGTGGCGGTCTCAAATTGACCTGATGCTGTGCTGTCACAGGGCCAATCCAAGTATGTCAGTGGAGTGGGAAGCCCGTCGGCCACTATTTTAAAGCACCCACAGAGCAAGGCGGGACGCACAGATACCGAGCTCTAAATATTCGACCTTCAAAGAGAAGGGCTTGTAATTAGGTATTGAGGGATAAACTCTAAATTGTAATGGAATGCGAGGGCCCAGACGGTTGCAATGTAGGCAAGGCATGAGGGTGCAAGGTCTGGACCCTGCATTCTGGAGGTTGACACACCGTATGAAAGAGTCTACTCGGTCACTTCGTCCCCCAGGTCGATCAGGCACACTTATGTTGTACGTGATTTACTAGGGACCAACATGTATTTCGTCAAGTTTGAGGGGTCGTGGCTATATTTAGAGTGACCGTCTCAATGACTATCGGCCTTCGACCCCTAGATTAAATATGACAAAGTAGAAGAAGTAGTAGACAACACCAAGAATCTAGAACTCATCATCCTCTTCCTCGTCACCTTCGTCCTCGTCCTCGTCCTCGTCCTCCCAGTCATCCGCACCATCCTCCCACCATTTCTCGGGGCATGCGATGTAATTTGTCCGCTCCCACTCCTCCAGGTTGGAAAAGTACTCCGTGCAGACATCATCAACACAGGGACAGTCTTCATCCTCAGCGAAAGTGAACCTCCCACAATCGCAGTATTCTCGAAGAAGCTGTTGGTCAACGAGTACCAGGCCAAGGGCTTTGCCTCTCTCTAAGTTCTCGAGTACCATGGCCATGTCGAAACCAGGCGATGTCCAGCTTTCGCCATCACGGATCCGTCTGTATGTCAGAAGCTCTGCTTGTGCTGCTGCCCAGAGATCTCGAAGCTCCAAACTACCCATGAAATAGTTTCTGTTGCCGCACTCATGGCAATGATTGACCTCCTCATCGACACTAGCATCGACGTCGTTGTCGTTTCCTCCATCGATGTCCATTTGATCTCCAAGCGCCCAACCTATTTCAAGGTCGTCGTTAGGATAGACATCGAACTGGCTGAAGCGGGACATATTAGGAGTGTCGAAGCTCGCTTGCCGAAGCTCAGGCTGCCATACCTTCTGAGACATTTTTAGGATATGACACATCAAGTTCCAGCCTGTCTGCAAAGGAGTAGACCATCTGCTGTACAAGTGGGGCGGGCGTCGTTCGGCAAGCTGAAGCGGATCAAGTGCCTGGTGAGAACAGCCATACACGTATTTACTACCAAATAGCCCTGGAGCATTCAGGTCCGCTGTGAGCATTGGATTTGCTCCCTTCGAAATCAGGCAGAGTAGACACGCGATCATCCCGAACAGATCTTCGCCTTCGCAGCCCTGCTGTGCCAACTGAAAAGAAACCAGCACAACAGTATGGAGCGGCAGTGGCTTCAGTTCTGCAGTGCAACTTGGATGGTGACAAACTCTCTTGAACAACCCGCTTACCTGGTTGATGTCAGGGCTCCATTCTGTGCCAAATATGAGGTTGATGCAATGGCATATGACCTGAGCAGAGGTATGACAGAATTTGTGCTTCCAGGAAAACGGGATTTTGGACGCGCCTGTGGAGAGCAGGTTGCGAATTTCGTCCGAATCGCCATCCCACCTTCCACATATATCAACTTCTTCACCTGCAAAGCGTGCCTCTCGGCGCATGCTTTCATCAATGTCACCTGGAACGCATTTGGTATGCGATTTGATAATGGCCAACATCAAATTATCAAGGACAGAATGGCCACGCCCATTGATATACACTTCTCTGATAGGAAACGTGGAAGGCTGGTAAAGTAAGCCACAGATCACATTGCAACAAGGGTCCGCCCCAGAAATGTATGAAGTCGCCAGATGAAATGGATAGAGCCCTTCAATCTTGATTTTGGAGCGCTTGATCTTTTGGGTCATAGTAAACAGGAGAGGCACGTTACGGCCCATGATACTGAAAGCGAGGCCCTCTTCCAGAAGGTCATTCTTTGAGAATTCAGCAGTCTGCAGCAATCGTGGCACAGAGATGGGCAACTTGTTCTCGTCGATGTTACTGAAATGATTGTTTCTAAGAGCGTTTTGCAGTTTCTTGAGGAAGTCTTCACTCGATGACTTCGGCCAGTCTTTCTCCCTGAGCAGGTCATCGTCGGAGTCGTCGGATTCTGGGGTCATGATGCGCTCATACTGAAGAGAAGGAAGGTGCACACTCCAGTTGCAGAGGATGCTCGGTGTTCTGCCGTCCAACAGCCATGAGTTGGCAGTGGTACCATTTCTTGTCTCCGCGGGGCTTGTCCCATTGGAACCGGGAGTCGCAGGAGCGGAGATTGCTAGCTGTTCCATATACCTATCGAGCTCGAGAAGGCTACTTGTCCAGTTGCGTGGTCCCTTGCCCCACTTTCTTGCAGTTTTGTATGCGAACAACCAAAATTGGTATAACCATGTTGCCATTACCCTATTCAGCTGTTAGCCGCTTTGTTCGAAACAAGTTTGAAGATCAGGCTTAATATCCTTACACTTGCTCTGGTTTATCCATTGTCCTGAGTAGCTCGTCGTGTTCTCCTTGCATAAATGCATGCGCTCGTTGCAGGCCGGTTTTGAGCCATACCGCTTTGGCAAGGCCTGAGGGCGACTCAGCTGGTGGGCTTAGAGCGCTACTTGCACTCGGAGTATAAGCCTTGATCTCAGCAGCAGGTGATGGTATAATCGCGTAGGGTGATACGTGATTGATTGGCCCAGTTCGCGAGAATCGCATGGCGACATAGGGCATATTCCATTTCATGAAGCTATTTCATTAACAATGATGCCGCAGGATTCCAAGGAGAACTCCTCGCACTTACATCCTGGGTGCAATCTTCAACCTCACGGGTTGTCGCGATGAGGAGGAGGTGGTCTTGTCCTTATTCTTGAGTTTCTGGCCACGGCTCAGATCAACAGCCTGTGACCGAGCCATTCTTGCAAGCCTCTTCTTGTCAACCAGCCTACCCTGATAATCTAGAGCTGTTGATTTGCCCTTGCGGACTCCGTAGACCTCCAGCATCTTCGTTTTCGCAGATGCTGGAATATTCTTTTTGAGCTTCCACTGTCTGTTGATCTGGTACTTGTACTGTCTTTCACTGGCAAGGGGAAGCGATTAATGATAGGATACAGGTACAGGAAAAGGGAAAGGAAAGGGTAAGCAGACTTACTTTGCATCAAACCCATACTGACGTCGTATTTGATCCATGGTCTCCTTGAGAGTCATTTCTTGATCCACGTAGAGTTTGGAAATGACTGGCCTCAACACCTTCCATTTCTCTGAAATTGAACGACACGAGACATAGCTCTGCCAGATGAGCAGATCATCGTGGTCCATCAATGTAGTTGCGCAGCGGCGTGTTCTGTTGAGGCGTAATGAAAGTCATCCGCTGGGGAAGAGAGAATTGGTTGGAGAAAGTGAGGGACAGCAGCAATACCCTTTACGGGAAGAGGTAGCCATCTTATACTATAACTCAGGTAAGGCTGGGGGCGCGAGTTTTCCAAGTCTCTCTTCAAACTTTCCACTCAACTGGGACTTTCCAGTGCATGACTGCATGTTCCCTGGCAGTTTAAATTCAATGGCGGATGTGCCAAGATCCGTGGCCACAGGGAAGCACGCAAGGGAGCATGCCTGATGAGGCTGAGGTGGTGGTCATTGCCCACTGAAACGGGGCAAATACACGCAAAGGCCTCATCTTGTTGTTGTACGGGGGCCTGGCTGCTGGATCAAATGCCCAATAGAAATTGGATTGCCCAAGTGGCAAGACACTCTGGTGGTCACACAGCATGAGCGGTGGGGATGGCTGAAGCAGACTGCAAGACCCAAACAACCCAAACGATAGCCTGTGCAAAAGGACAACAGCCAATTACTTGCTGGAAAACCCCTGCCTCGCCCTGGCGAACACGAGAAAATGGGGGTGTGTAAGGATCGCAAAGATCGGCAAAGATCGGTGAGGGTGGAAAGGCAACCTTGCAACGGCCCCCCGCACATATCAGGAATTGTCCCCCTGGAAATATGGGCTACACTTGAACTTTCTCTGTGTCCTGCGTACTTTTCCCACTGCCACGTCTCTTCTCCGCGAAGTTTCCACAAACCCAAAGCTGCCTTCTGCTTTTCACAGTCAACAGCTGTCCGTCGTGCAAAAGTCGACTGGCCAATGACTATGAGACATCCTGCCATGAGTAAACTAGTGTCACTCGACGCTTCCTTGCGACATTGTGCCTGGCCTGGAAGTTGCATAGTCGTCCAACAGTCCCCTCGTCACAGCCATCGTTCTTAGAGCCGCTGGGACCATCCACCAGATCAAAAGGGCACAAACCTATCGGATGCAATGATTCCCAGGCAGCATGTTCAGGTTGCTTAGCCTTCCATGTGTTATTCAACGACGGTGAGAATGATGGATGGATCAATTTCCAGGCGCAGGCGTCTTCGCCTTCACATGATTCTCATCCACAGAGTATGTCCGTGTTGTTAGCCATGGGCCAGCGAATCGACCAACGTTTTTATAAGAAGTGCTCTTGCCCGCAGAAGTCCTTTGGTGTTTATCTGCACCACAGAACATCAATAATAACTGTCTAGTACGGCGTAATATAAGGGGCTTTAGCATGGAACGAAACGTATCGATGTCAGCAATCAAGAAGGCATTTTCGAGCACATTGAGGAAGCATAGAGATCCAATGTGAGTTCTTCATCGCCAAAATGTCCACCTAGTAGTACTTTGACCAATTACAGGCCGCAATCCGACCGAGGTCTTCAATCCAAGTGTTGGCATGATCAGATTGTGGCACATGGCTGTGACAAATCATCGCAGACTTTTGAAAGTCGTTTCCACTTCTCGGTTGTCAATGGCGTTAATGCTGGATCCCGACATCATTCACAGATGGAGGATGTTGTCAACAATGCAGTCCAGCAGAGTCTGCAAAGCGTTTCAATGGCAAGATCACCCCCTAGCATGAGGAGCAGGCCAAGTACAGAAGCGTTGGCGCAAGAGTTCCTCAAGGGGCCGAACCACAACATATCTTCCAGAGCCGAAGATATTCGTGGGATAGGCGCGTGGACTTCGACCGATCAGCCGCTCGGTGGATTGAGCAGGCATGAATACAATGCTTGTCCCTTCATTGATCTGAATGACTTGGATTCCAACGACACGAAGGGCACGACCGCACATAGGCGAACGACTGGATGAGTAGAAATGGGGAAAAGAACGAGAATGTGATTATATAATATGAGCCAGGTTGCCCCAGCAGTAATTAACTAAGTACGGAGTAGTCATCCAGGTCACCCACAGGTTAGTCATCGCGACTGATGAGGTCATGGCTTGGCACGCCCGTTGGTCTTCCATTTCCGTCGGTGTTCGACCGAATGATCGTCCGATCTCCTCCACCTAAATAGCCTAACGGTCGTATTCTCCCAACTACTGGTACGTGCGCCTGTTCAAACAGCTTGAGGCGCTGACATAGCAGTGGTGGAGTGGAGTAGGAGCTGCGCATTAAACGGTTTTAGCAGTTGCTCTGGCCGTGCTGCGGGCCTCCTACCCCAGTAGGCATACAGCCATACTTACTCTACGGGCGTACTGAGAATCTAGGTATTTCCCTCCAGGATCTCGTGCACCGTCGGATCACGCCTTTGCGCTCGTCGACATATA